>Ga0209417_1000251_pt1 | contig 140127 bp, 126 predicted proteins | sample RifGroF2_FD_184002 | JGI IMG/M metagenome (GOLD analysis project Ga0209417, IMG submission 184002) | Groundwater microbial communities from Rifle, Colorado, USA - Groundwater F2 (SPAdes) (version 2) | ecosystem: Environmental > Aquatic > Deep subsurface > Groundwater | place: Rifle, Colorado... | reverse complement strand
TAATTTGTTTTTCAGGAAATGAACTAGTTTGGCATGATTTTTCAATTTTTTCCTGGTCCTTGGATAATTCTTTTAGCTTTGTCATTGTGTATACTTTTTATTAAACATGTTCAAATATACATAATAATCAGCTAATTACAAAGTAATTGGCTGATTATTTTCCTTAACTAATTGACATTGGCCTACCGGCAGGCAGGCGGCAGGCCGGCGGCTTCTGACTTCTGTCTTCTGACTTCTGTCTTCTGTCTACCGACTTCTGTCTTCTGTCTCCCGACTTCTGTCTCCCGACTTCTGTTTTCTGACTTCTGACTTCTGTCTTCTGTCTCCCGACTTCTGTCTTCTGACTTCTGTTTTCTGACTTCTGTCTTCCGACTTCCGACTTCCGACTTTCTCCTCCCGACTTCCCTCTTTCCCTTTCCTATTCCCACTCAATGGTTGCCGGCGGTTTGGAACTGATATCGTAAACAACCCTGTTGACTCCTTTCACCTGGTTGATGATTTCGTTGGAGACTTTAGATAAAAACTCGTAGGGGAGCGGCGACCAATCGGCCGTCATCCCGTCAGTGGATTCCACAGCGCGGAGGGCCACTACATTTTCGTAGGTGCGTTCATCGCCCATAACGCCTACCGAATTTACAGGCAGCAGGATGGCTGCGGCTTGCCACACTTTGTTATAAAGTCCTGTGGTTTTCAGGTGGTTGATGTAGATATAATCCACATCCTGCAATATCTTAACACGTTCAGGGGTTACTTCGCCCAGCACGCGGATACCCAGGCCTGGTCCGGGAAACGGGTGACGATCAATCAGATGTACAGGCATATCCAAGGCTTTACCGATCCGACGAACTTCGTCTTTAAACAAAGTATTCAGGGGTTCAACCACTTTGAGTTTCATAAAATCGGGAAGCCCTCCCACATTGTGATGCGATTTGATGGTCGCAGAAGGTCCTTTTACCGAGACCGATTCGATCACATCCGGGTAAATGGTGCCCTGAGCCAGCCACTGTACATCTTCGATGCGGTGTGCTTCCTGATCGAAAACTTCTATAAATGCATTTCCGATCGCTTTGCGTTTTTTCTCCGGATCTGTGATACCTTTCAGAGCACCCAAAAACCGGTCTTTGGCATCCACTCCGGTTACGTTTAAACCCATATCACGGTATGAGTGGAGCACATCATCAAATTCATTTTTGCGGAGCAGTCCATTGTCAACAAATATGCAATGCAGCTGGTCGCCAATGGCTTTGTGAAGCAAAACGGCAGCTACCGATGAGTCGACGCCTCCCGAAAGGCCCAAAACCACTTTGTCGTGGCCTAGTTTTTCTCTTAAGTGGTGAATGGTTGTATCGATAAATGAGTCTGGCGTCCAGTTTTGATGGCATCTGCAGATGTCTACCAGAAAATTCTTTAGCAAGGTGCTTCCTTCGGTGGTGTGATATACCTCCGGGTGGAATTGGATTCCATAAGTTGGTTCACCTGCGATTTTATAGCCTGCTACTTTTACGGTTTCGGTGCTGGAAATAATTTCGTAATTCTCAGGAATATCCAGGATGGTGTCGCCATGCGACATCCACACCTGAGTGTGTTGCGACATATTCCTGAGCAGGTTGTTTTGTTGGTTTATAAACCCCAGGTTGGCCCTGCCGTATTCCCTGATTTTGGATGGCATTACCTTACCGCCGTCCAGTTTTGCTAAGTATTGGGCTCCGTAACAAACTCCCAACAATGGTATTTTCCCGCGAATGTCGGTCAGGTCAGGGGCCGGAGCCTCTGTACTGTGCACCGAAAACGGACTACCTGAAAGAATAACACCTGCTACTTCATGGGTGATTTCCGGGACTTTATTGTAAGGATGTATTTCGCAATATACGTTTAACTCCCTCACCCTGCGGGCGATAAGTTGGGTGTATTGAGACCCGAAGTCAAGGATAAGGATGGTTTCTTGCATGTGGCAAAAGTAAGGAAAGTGTTTGTGATATTTAAAAATTTCTGTATTCTGTAAATTTTACATCCAATGGAATTATTTACCTTAGCAAAAAAAATCGATCATGGCAAATCGAAGAAATATTACGCGAAAAAGTAAGAATACACCCAATTCTTTTTTAATCTTTATGGTGGTGGTGGTCATATTGGCATTGATATCATTCGCTATCAGCTACTTTGTTTTAGATCAGGATAAGGAGATACAGAAAAAGGTTGCTGAACTTGAGGAACCGATCAATCCTGACCCCATTGAAGGACAAGCTACTGAAGTAACCGATCAGGAAGGATTGAATACCATGGCTCAACTGAGCGGCACATGGGTAAGTAATTACGATGGTACCATGTTATCCATTCAGGGGAATACCTGTGTATTTGAATCTCCTGCCGTGGATAGTCCCGAAAAAGTGTCAGGTACCATCCAGGTGAACAAATCCATTATCACTATTGTATATACAGGCAAGCACAGCTGTGGAAGTACCGAAGGACATTACGAGTATCAGAAAGAAGGGGAGGCAGGCGTGTTTTTTAAGAAAATAAAAGATAATTGTAGCTCCAGGAGCGAACTGATGAGTGCCAGCTGGTTCAGGCTGTAAGCTTGGAATTTGTTGTAAGAATAGCGTGTGTGGTTAATTTTTAATCTGGGATAAACCGCAGTGTTGCGCTTTTTTTTACGCTGGGTTTCGCAAAAGTGATAACTACCTGCTTTTTAAATGCTCACCACATCCCTTCCAAAAGGCGTTAAAGCCAGGGAGGCCAGTTTAAAATGCTGTTTTGCCCAGGGGATTCCGATGATGGTGATACCGAGCAGGATGCCAAATAACAAATGAGTCAGCGTAATCACCAAACCTCCGCAAAAAAACCAGAGAATATTCATGAACGTTGTTAAACAACCTGTGGATTGCCGCGAACTGGTTACTGTGCTTCCAAAGGGCCACAATGCCAAAATGCCCAGTTTCATGGTTTGAAGGCCAAACGGAATGCCTATAATGGTGATCATCAACACTAAACTTGAGATAAAATATTCAATAGCGATGGCGAAACCGCCGAAGATTAACCAGACAATATTCCCTAAAAATTTCATAATGTGATGAGTAAGGTTCTGTTCATGAATTTGTGATGAATTTGGATGTAAAAATACTATTTTATCAACTAATTGAACTTTTGTCCAAAGGTCTTTACTTTTTTTTGCTCAGGATAACCAAGGGTGGCATCCTTTATGCCCTTTTCGATTCTAACTCCTGACCAGGAAAGATCAATCACCGAATTGTTCAACATCACCTTAACACCTCCCTGCATCATCGTCCATTTATGCTCAAGTGGATCTTTTTATATCTTTGCCTGCTCATGAAAACAGTCGTATCCTATAAGCGTATCTGGCAGGTGGCTTACCCCATCATTATAGGAAGCATTGCTCAAAACATCATCATTTTCACCGATACTGCCTTTTTAGGCTGGGTAGGAGATATTGCTCTGGGAGCCAGTGCTTTGGGCGGACTGTTTTATCTGGCGGTGGTAATGCTGGGCTTTGGCTTTGGAACAGGTGTTCAGATTATCATTGCCCGCAGGTTAGGCGAAAACAACCTGAAGGCCATTGGTCCGGTGGTGATTCACTCTCTTCTGTTTTTAATGATGGTTGCCGCAGCTGCATTTGTCTTGTTGAGATATGGGTCGACCGTTATACTCAAATCTACCGTTCATTCTGAAGCAGTGTATCTTTCGACCATCGATTTCCTGAAATTCAGATCGTTTGGAATTTTCTTTGCGTTTATCAACATCGCTTTTCGGGCGTTTTATGTGGGATTGACTCGAACCAAAGTCATCACCTTTACCACAATCGTTATGGCCATAGTAAATATAGTACTTGATTATCTGCTCATTTTCGGGCATGCAGGTTTTCCTGAAATGGGCATCCAGGGTGCTGCTTTTGCCTCTGTTATGGCTGAAGCCTCTGCCATGCTTTTTTTTATAGCGTATACCCATATTACCATTCGATACCAGGATTATAACCTGCTTCATTTCTCTGCCCTCAGTTTACGTAGGCTGGGCGATATCTTTCATGTGGCAATTCCCATGATGATGCAACAGTTTATCTCCTTATCAGTTTGGTTTGGCTTTTTCCTTTTCGTGGAAAAACTGGGTGAACAGTCGTTGGCTGTCTCCAATATTGTACGTAGCATATACATGATCATCATGGTACCTGTGTGGGGGTTTTCAACGGCAACTAATTCGTTGGTCAGTTATCTGATTGGAATGGGCCGGGAGAATGAAGTCATGTCGCTCATCTATAAAACTGCTTTGATGTGTTTTACGCTCGTCCTGGTTCCTGTGGGACTTACAGTCGTTTTTCCAGAAGCTTTTATGCATATCTATACCAATGACCCGGGTTTAATTACACTTGGAATCCCGGTTATTTATGTGGTAAGCCTTGGAGGTATTTTCGTTGCTATCGGGTTCGTGTTTTTTAGTGGGGTTTCAGGCGCGGGTATGACAAAGACATCATTGGTAATTGAAATGTTTATCCTGACATTTTATTTAATCTACACTTATTCGATGGTGCATTATTTTAAAACTGATGTAGCCGGCGCCTGGACAGCAGAATTGGTGTATGGTTTGTTGATGTTTTTAATTTCATGGCCTTATATGAAAAGTGGTCGGTGGATGTCTGCCAGGGTATGATGAGGAGGAAAGCATGAATGTAGGATGTATTATGAAGTGAGGAAATGCCCCGTATATGAACCAACAATTTATTGACTTAAATTCATTATCGGGTTCATCCCAAAATTGATTACCTTCGTAGTCCGAACAACTGCATTTTATGGTGAAGAAGAATTCCAAACCGAAGAAAATTTTCTTGATTTCAGGCATCATACTTGTTATCATCCTTTTGCTGGTATTGTTTGCAAATATGATTGTCAGTCGCATCGCGGAAAAAAAATTGCGCGAACTGTTGGTCCCCAGGCCTAATACAGGGTATAACATCAGTTTTAAAAATTTAACGGTGAACCTCTTCACAATGTCAGTAACCATCGAGGATATCCGCCTGATGCCCGACAGCGTTTTAATGCATCTGTATAAAAATCATTCTTCAGCAAAAAAAACGCTTTTCAAGGCTGAAATACCCATTATGAAACTGTCAAATCTGGATCTGCTTTCTATACTTGGAAGCAAATTGGTCAATATCAGAGAGCTTCAATATGATCAGGCTGCAATCACCATCTATACCGGGGGTGGAAAACGAGAGAAGCACAAAATAACTCCGGAGGAGCTTGATAGAGGAATTGATGTCAGTCGTATTGTGGTGCCTGGAATTGGTGGTGTAGACATCGGAGTAATTAGACTAATCGACCTGAGTTTTTTTCTGGTGAATCCCCTTACGGAAGATACCTTGCTTAACAACAAGGATGTCAATTTTGAGCTCTATCACCTTTATTTGGTTAAAAACAGATCAGATTCCAATAGCTTTCATCTTGACATGAAAGACCTTCGTTTTGAACTCGATAATGAGCATTTCGATTTAAAAAAAGGAGGTTATCATCTTTCATTTAAGAAATGTTCGTTTGATGCTAATTCTGGCAAGGTGCATATTAATAAACTGATGGTAAAACCCACGAGGGATATTTTTCACGTGGCAGCGGCTTATTCATATCGTACCGATGTTTATGATGTTGAAACAGAGGATGTCATGATGGAATTAGGTGATATTAAAACGATGCTGATTACCGGAAATTATTATCTGCCCCGAATCCAAATTGATGGATTAAATCTGGTAATAGTCAGAAATATTTCGCTGCCGTTCGATGAGACCAGGCGCCCGCTTTTACTTAACCAGTTGTTGCATGAACTGAAAACGGAACTTGATATCGATAGTCTGAAGATAAGGCATGGCCACCTTGTTTATCATGAGAGTAACAACAATCAGGACCCACCGATGAAGGTTACTTTTGATCAACTGAGCCTTGAAATGAGTGAAATTACCTCCATTCGCGATAGCATGAGTTATGAGCATCCCATGAAATTAAGACTGACGGGCAATTTGCAAAACCAGTTTGCACTGGATGTCACGTTTAACTATCCCTTATTAAGCAAGAGCGATACATTTACCTTTTCAGGTACACTGGGTGGTGGCGACATGACCCTTTTTAATCCCATGCTTGAATCGGCTGCAAATGTCAGGTTTTTAAAGGGTAAACTTAAGAGCATCCATTTTTCCGTGCAATCAAATGCTACTGTAGCCATGGGTAAAATGACGATGTTGTACTCGGGCCTGGAAGGTGAGATTTTAAGGAAGAATGAGGTGGAAAGCAATCAATTTCTTTCCTGGATTGCCAATCAGGTGGTGAAGTCTGACAACCCTTTAGGTGGGGAAGAACCACGTATTGTCCCCCTCTACTTTAAGCGGGTGATGTATAAAGGGACAGGTAATTTTGCATTTAAAACCTTGCTCAGTGGGATATTAGCCTCCACCATTCCTACCTTCGATCACACGAACCAAAAGAAAATTGATGTTGTAAAACATCAAACTAGAAAAGATAAACGCCAAGAACGACGTGAAGAGCGACGCGAAAAAAAATGAGTTTCTATCTCCTTTGTCTGGCCATTACCGGTCGGCTCGATTTTTTCTGATTGGCAAAAAATTCCTGTTTCCGTCGTTGTTTTTCCTTTTCCCATTCCTTTTTTTCCGCCGTATTCATGGGCTCTTCGGTTTGAGGAAATGGATTCCCACGTGCAATCCTGATTTTCTGGTTAATCAATTTCTCAATATCTTTTATAAACACATTTTCTTCCGGCTCGCAAATGGAGATGGCTGTGCCTTTTTCCCCGGCCCGGCCTGAACGGCCTATCCTGTGAACATAGGTCTCGGCGATGTTGGGAATATCAAAATTGATCACGTATTTTAACTGGGCAATGTCGATTCCCCTTGCGGCAATGTCTGTGGCGACCAATACCCTGAGTTCGCCCTCTTTAAACATAGTCAACGCTTTCTGACGTTGATTCTGGGCCTTGTCGCCATGGATGGCTGCCGATTTTATTTTTTGCTTTTTCAGGATGTTGTCGATGCGGTCGGCACCATGCTTCGTTCTTGAAAACAACAATACCTGATCTATTTTCTGATCTTTGAGGATGTGAAGCAACAAATCATTCTTGTCTGAACGGTTGGTATAGTAAAGATATTGGGTGATGGTGTCGGCGGTGGAACTTACCGGGCTGACTTCTACTTTTCGTGGATTTCTGAGGATCTTTTTCGAAAGTTCGACGATATTATCCGGCATGGTGGCCGAGAAAAATAGCGACTGACGTTCTATCGGTAACAGGTGTATAATCTTACGAATGTCGTGAATGAAACCCATATCGAGCATGCGGTCGGCTTCGTCCAGGACAAAGTATTCAATGTTGTTTAGATTTACGAAACCCTGATCGATAAGGTCCAGAAGCCTTCCGGGGGTGGCTACCAGTACATCGACACCCCTTCGGAGGTCATTGGTCTGGCCACCCTGGTTCACACCACCAAAGATAACCGTGTTTTTAATTCCGGTGTATTTGCCATAGTCGGTAAAGCTTTCCGCGATCTGAATAGCCAGCTCGCGTGTGGGAGTAATCACCAGTGCTTTTATTTTACGCTGGCCGTTTAGTTGTGTGTGGTCCTGGTACAGGTGTTGCAGGATAGGGATGGCAAAGGCAGCCGTTTTACCGGTGCCGGTTTGTGCCGACCCCAAAACATCATTTCTGTTGAGGATGAGTGGGATGGATTTTGCTTGTATCGTGGTAGGCTCAATATAATTTTTATCTTGTAGGGCCTTTAAGATAGGCTTAATAATTTCAAGGTCTTCGAATTGCATGCTGATTTTTTAAATTTATTTCCATATAAAGTATAGGAGGTTTTTGAAGGGTAGGATAACATGGCGCAAAGATACGGCTTTAAAGCATACCAAAAGCATAAATGTGGATTTGGTTGGGGAGGTAAGGGTGTGGGCTGGTGAATATACCTTTTTGCAATATGAAATAAACACATTCAAGGACCAATTTAGCGGCTGCCTTATCCTGATCAGGCAGAATGGTATCCTATATTTCTAATATTCTTAGTTGCAATTGAAGTGGCTTTTTCTTTTTTTCGACTTTTTTAACCATACCAGGTTTGGTATCATGCGAAGTTATTTTATATTTGTGCAGTTTGTCTGGCATTATCCGGGGGACAATTTTAATCTCCTGAAAACCAGATGAGGATAAAGATAGAATAAAATACTAACCTTTAACAGCCTTAAATTTGTCTGCAAATCCAGGGAAAAAAAAAGTAAAGAATGCCGGTCAGTTAGAAAAATCGGAGAGAAGGAGAGCATTAAATAAGTTTTACCGTAGCTTTTTGCCCCTAATGTTAGCGGTATTGCTTTGGATCATCACCATTTCAATCCTGCATTTACCTGGAATCAAGGAGGAGACTATGCAGGTATTTATTCAATTCACGCTCAGTTCGGCCCTGGTATTCGGAAAACTTTTTTTTATTCCTGTCGAAAGTCTCAGTTACCCAAACATAACGGTGAGTGGATATACAATGAAAATTGTGATGGAATGCACGGCGTACAATTTTTACATTTTTGTAATCTTTTTAAGCCTTTTGTCGCCGGTTAAATGGAAACAAAGAATCATCACCCTGCTCATATTTATTGGTGCGGTATTTATTGTTAACAACCTGCGTTTTATCACGATGGGTTATATTGGAAATTATTCGGGGCAATTGTTCCATCTAATTCACGATTATCTTTGGAATATTCTGTTTGGTTTCATGGTTTTCCTGATATGGGCCTGGAGATACAACCGCAATATAGAGGGTACGAATGATTAAAGAATTAAAATATAGACTATTAGGCATTTGTTTAAACTAGAAAAAAATGGTCCTGTTTTCTTCGACAAGAAATAAAATTATCCTGCTTTTGCTTATATCGGCACTCGTTTTTACAGCATGGCAATCAGGCGCAGAACGAGTATACGCGCAGGTTTTGATAGGAACCACCAATTTCTTTGTTGGCATGGCAAAAGAGGACACCCATATTGAATTAGAAAATATAAGTGAAAATGACAAGACCTACCAGTATCGGGTGTTTACCCGCATTGGTGGGCGTAAGGGAAATTATCCACAGGAAACTGGCGGTGTGATGCAGCCCTTTGTCATCGTTTTATCATGGCAAATCTTTCTTTTTTTTGTTTTAAAAAGGAAATCTGCATTGACCTCTCTGGTGATGAATGTGGGGATTTTTCTATTGATACAGGTTGTGTTTTTGGTATTCCTCACAGGATATTACAATTCCGGGGTCCAAAAATATTTGTATACCATGATGCTCGATAGTTTCTATATTTTCGCGCTTATATTGGTTATCAAGGACCAAATGCTATATCGGGTGTTCAGGAAAAAGGTTGACGGTACAAAATCCCCCAGTTAGTTTACGTTTTTTTTTCACGTTCATTTTTAAAGCTCACTTTATGGGTTGTTGTCATTCCGCCAGTTTTCATACCGAAACAAAGCAGAACTTCTTTTCTTTCTGATATCACCATTAACAAGGTGATAAAGTCGTTGCTTAAAATATGCAACATCGCCTTCTACTTTTCGTGACGAACTATCCAGATTGGTAAAAATGGGTCATGTTCAGTTTTTGAGTAATTTTTACTGTAACACTAAGCTCTACATGGTTTGATTTCCTAATTGGTTATTTTAGTTTTATTGTTTTTAAAAACCCTTCAATGTCATCCTCGATTAGTCTAAGATTTTCTTTTCCTAACCTGTAATGAATAATCCAGCAATCGATGCTTTCACCTGGTTTATTAAAAAAGATGTATGCTTCATCTGTATAATCCGATTTATTTAGTGGGTCAGGCTGCAAACCATAAAAGCCCACAAATGCTATTTTTGATGGCGAAGAATAATTAATAATCCCATTCTCTATAAACCCAACACTTGTTTTCCATTGCTTGAATTGCGACATGGCATCAAGGTAACTTATCGCTGTTTTATTATCATCTTTCTTAAAATAAAGGAAAGTAGAACCATCTGAATATATACTTATATGTCCATACAGGTCACCACCCTGCTGATATAGTGAAGTTGGTACTTCCATGGTAAAAACTCCGGGTATTACCTCTCTTTCTATTGAAGGAACAGACATACTTTTCTGATTTGCAGTCACAAGCTCAAATTCCTCCTTGCCACCATTATTGATGGTAGTTTTTAATTGTTTCGAAATAATGCTGCTTACTCCATTTTTCCGTACATCAGCATGGCCATTATCCAATGATCTAGCATCATCATATTCTAATGGAATGACAGTTTTCCCACTTAAATCAATATAGCCCCATTTCTTATTGACAGCCACCGCAGCGAATCCTTCAGAAAAATTTCTGGCATCATCAAACTTACAGGGAATCATAACTTTTGTATCTGTGAAGTAATAACCATAAAGTTTTGATTGCTTAAGCATAGTAATTCCGTTTACTATATTTCCGATTTCATCATAAGAAACAGGTAAAAGTTCTTTTCCACTCCTTGTAAAGAGTCCATACTTCGGTCTTTCAGTAGTTTTATTGTATAGTGAAACCTGAACTATCGCTGTATCCTGTGTGTCATCTACCAAACTATATTTTACCGGGATTATTATCTTTCCTGTTTTATCAACTAAACCGCATAAGTCTCCAATCCAGACGGTAGCAGTTCCGGATTTAAACTTGTCGCATTCATCATATTTTAATGGTATAACCACTTTACCTGTGGTATCAATGTATCCGCTTTTCTTATTGAGTGTAACTGATAAAAGTCCTTCTGAAAAAGTACCATCACCATTCCCCATCATTTCATAAGCAGTCGAACCGATCATTTCCCCCGAATCATTCACCAAGTTCCATTTGCCGTTTTTTCCTTCCACACCTTTTACCTGCGCGTTTATATTTGAAAATGAAAGGAGTAGCGAGAAAAGCAGAATTGCTATTCTGTTCATATCTAAGATTTTATTTGTCATTTGTAAATATTTATTTGTCCCTACTCGTGTGGCTTTTCGGTAACGCCCCGTTTTTTATAGTGGATGCTGGCCTCCACTTTATCGTATTCATTTTATGCAGTCACTCAATAGTCAAGATGTGTCAAAACCTGACTCCTCGCTTGCCTGTGCCATTCCATTGTGTGGTTTTCACAATTGACCATAACTAAATGACGTCCAGGTTTTGTTATTTTGCAACAGGAAATGAATGAATCACGGCCGTGGTTATTTTCCATTCCCCTTTTTCAGTTTTCATCCAGTTGATTGTAACGGCACCTGTTCCCTGATCAACCACCTGATTGTTGACCACGACTTCTAATGAATAGGTTCCTGTGTACCCGGCCATGTCGTTCGTCGACCAATCCTTTAATTTGACGTCCTTGATATTTGTTACTACATTGATAAAAGCCCGTATGAATTTAGTATTTATCTGATCGGTACCGATGGCAATCAGGTTGTCGTCAATGAGCAGAGCGTTTTCGGTAAACTGATTTTTAAAACCAACGGAATCCTGATGATTCCAGGTGTTTTCCCATGTCGCCATTAAAGCGTCGATTGGTGCTTTTTCGATCACAGATTTGGAAGGATGTTCTGTGCAGGAAATCATTATTCCTGTTGCCATAAGAAGGAGAAAGAATTTTTTCATTTGTTTAGTTTTATTAGTGAATAAATTTATTGTTTGATAAAGATTTGTGAGTACGTTCCTTTTTCAGAAAAGGCTTTTACGAAGTAAGCACCTGTGCTTAGCATTGCAACATCTATACTCGATTGTGTTGTTGTAAATTGTAACTGTCCTGCCATGTTGATAATTTCGATCTTGGAAATCAATTCTTTATTGATGATATTCAGGCGGTTGGTTGCCGGATTGGGATACATTTGGAAAATGAGATTGCTTTGCATTTCTCTTTCACCAGTGGTGACCGAAGTAAGTTCCCATAAGATAAAACCATCGCCAGAAGCCTGAAAAATTGGTACCAGGGGAGAAGTCCTCCACCAGTCGACGTAAGTGTCGCCATTGTCATCTTTATAAGTTCTCACTACATTGTCAAATGTATTGTCGTTTGTAATCAGAGAGCCATAGCCGTCGTAGGTGTTAGTAACGGTTTTTTCTTCCTGATTCTCTTTTTGGTAGATGTCGGAATACGACATGTTGAAGGTGAAAGGAAAAACCATGGTTGTTCTGTAATTGATAAAAGAAGTGGCGTTAGGTGTTCCTACTTCCTGAGCCACTTCTACGAACAATGAACTCGTGAGAGAGAACAAACTGTAATTAGTGGCGCCTCCTGTCTGGGTAAATTTCATGGCAAAGTTAGCTTCAGGATACTCTGACTCATAGGGTGTATCTGCCATATCGAGAAATTCGGCTGTTCCGGCTAATGTCGCGGTTGTGCTACTTAAATCCCATATTACGTTTTCACCGGTTATGGTGATGTTTGAGATGTTAACATTGTTCAATGAGAACAAGTTAAAACTTCGCCCGGTAAGTAAACTATCGCTCATCAGGATGGGTTGTGAAAACAAGTTGGTTACGAGTAGCAGCAGGATAATAAAAGTAACTGTTTTTTTCATGATATTAAGTTTTGTGATTAAGAATTTGTAAGGCAAATATAACCCTGCTTATTAGGTACCGCAATACCACTTTAGTGTAATATTACTGCAAACAGTAGCTGTTTAGTGGCATGCCACCAGCGGTGGCGTAAATTTACCTCACTACATGGGGCTTATAGAAGTGGTGGGTTTTTTAATCGCGGTTACCAAATACTTTGTTTACCGCATCCATACGCGATTGAACATGTAGTTTCTGGTAAATGTTATTGATGTGTTTGCGGACCGTTTCAGTACTGATAAACAGTTTATCCGCAATTTCTTTGTACCTAAACCCTTTGGCCAGATAGCCAAGTAGTTCGGTTTCCCTTTTTGTAAGTAGATGACTCACTTCGTTAACAGCAGGCTGATTAAACGATTCGATAACACGTCGGGCAATCTGCGGGGTCATGGGCGAACCTCCGGAATGCACTTCCCAGATGGCTGAAATAATCTTCGCGGGATTATCATTCTTGAGCAAATAACCCGTGGCACCGGCCTTGAGGGCATTGAAAACCGATTCGTCATCCTGAAAAATGGTACTCATGATATACATCATTTTGGGATGAACGGTTTTTAGTTTTTTAATGCATTCGATACCGTTCATTCCGGGGAGTTGAATATCCATTAAAACAACATCTACCGGATGTTTGGTAAGGAATTCAATGGCCGATTCGGCATCGGCAAAGGTCGCCATACATTCAATGCCTTCTGTGGAATGAATATAGGCCTTTAGGCTTTCCCTGATATCGTCAATGTCTTCAACTATAGCTATTTCAATCATGCATCAAATGTAATGTTAATTAAAAACTGTGCAATACTACAAAAGTGGTACTTTTTAGGCCAGGCGGAAACGGATGTTAATTTGCGTACCCAGTTGGGCACTTGAACAGATGGTAAATTTACCGCCAATATCCTGCATTCGTTGGTTCATGTTGTACAGGCCATTGCCCCAACCTTGTTTTTCTTCTATTTTAAATCCGATTCCATTGTCGTGAATGGCCATAGCGACAATATTTTCCTCAATAACAAGTGAGATTTTTACCTTGGTGGCTTGCGAATATTTGGCGATGTTGTGAATGGCTTCCTTGACCACCAAAAAAATATTTCGTCGGTTTTCATCATGAATAACAAGTATTGGAATTTCATCAGGAAAGTCAATCTGGATATCTATTTCATTCATTTCGAGGTATTCGCCAACAAATCTCCTGATGTAGGCCAAAAGACTTTCCAGACTGTCGTTACTCCTGTTCATGGTCCAGATGATTTCCCCGATGCTTCCGAACACTTTTTTGCCTGCCTCCAGGATTTTCTTTAGTTTTTCCTGTTGTTTAATGTCGATGCCAGCCTGGTTTTGAAGTAGTTGGGTAAGAACTGTGATTCTGGTGAGTTCGGCTCCAATATCATCGTGAAGTTCTTTTGAAATCCGGGCTCTCTCTTTTTCTATAAGTTCAAGATATTCGTATTGCATCATAAATGCAGCAATCACCCCCGCGATGGCCTCCATGGCATGTACATCATGTGCCAATAACCTGGAGGCACCTGTTGGAACCATCTCCCGCCTTTTTCCAGCAACAATGAAGGCGCAAGTTTGTTCATGGAACACAATTGGCGTCATGATATAAAAGGGCATCATTAGCAGGATTTTTAAATCCTCAATAAAAGGCGTTGGACTGGTTTGCCTGTTAACAAGAAGTGAAGTCCTGGAGTTTAGTAATTCACTGTCTGGACATACATTTCTGTTTTGTAGTTCATGCGTGTCGGTTTCGGAGTATCCTTTAATAAATGACGGACGAAATGATTCCGACTCATTTCTTTCCGGAAGTAGAACCATGGCATAATCCATGTTCAGGAGAATGAGGATCATTTCCATAAAATAGTTGTACAGAAACGAGATGTCACCCGGGCGTGCTATAGCAGTTTTCAATCCCGTGATGAGGCTGAAACCCTTTCGCATCTGTTCGATCTCATTGGTCATTTCAGCCATTTGGTACTGTAACTTGATGGTGTTCCCAGTAAGTTCAACCACCATCTTTTTGTAATAGTCAATTTCTTTTCGGAAATTAATCACCACCTCATCGTCATCATCAGTTTTCATATCTTTACTCAGAAAACATACATAGTACCCCCGACCAGTCGAGAGGTTGCAACGATTCACCCACCTGACCCACTTCCACTCCCGAGTAAAAACCCATAAGGGGCGCTAGTTCGGCAGTGGCCTTTTGCACTTCTTCCGCATCTTCATATTCGCCTCCTGAATAGGGTTTTGCCCTGCCGGCACAGTTGATGTAGAAATAGAAATGGGGTTTTGAATTTCCGGATTTTATCATCAATTCATCAAGATTCAACTTGATATATTTTAAATCCACACTCCTTCGCATCAGTTGTACTTCATCTCCTTGTTTAAGATCGGGTTCAAACATGATCAAGGCTTTTAATTCTTCATCTACGGCCAGTGTCAGTCGGTTGGTGTAGAGTTTCTCATCATACTCACCGAATTTATCCCCTTTATTTAAGCCCAATGTAATAAAGAAGGCAAACTCTTTCCATGAAATGGTATGTTCCTTTCCCAGGAGTTCATCTATCACATCCAGCGCCGGCCTGTTGTTTATTTCCAAAACAACCGGTCCAGAGGTTTTTGTGATGGTCAGGTAGGGGCTTGCCGGCCGACATCCATGCATGATGGTGGTGTGCATTTTTATTTTTCCTCCAATTAGCACTGCCACCACGTGTTGTGTTAACACCTCATTGTTGTAGAATTGATAACATGGGCTCAATTGCATATCTCCGAGTAAACCACCTCCCGCACAAGTTAACCTCTTGGGAAGAAAAGGTTCCAGACCTTGAATGAGCAGGGTAGCAAAGTTCATCAATGGAGGATTCTGTTGTTTACTTGAATCGTAAAAAAACAACAAAGCCTGATCTTCCTGTGTCAGCTTGTCGGATATTTTTTTGCCCAATTCGGCACCTGCTTTTGCTTCATCCAGGTTGAGCTCACCCTGGGCAAAGATTTTAAAAGTCACTGTATCGGACGAAAAAACAGTGACGCCTGCCTCAAACCCTTCATACCCGTGGAATTTGTTGGTAATAATCCCCATGGCAATTCCCCCGATTTTTGGTACATCACCCAGAATGGAGTTCACTCCTGCGAGGAATTCGTGGGGATTGTGTTTCCCGCTGCAAAAGATGAGTGCAAAATCGGCTTTTTCCAGTTTGCCGTTCTCGAGCGCTATTTTCGATGCAGCGATGCCTGCGTTGCGGGAATGAGTCATTTCAATATAACCTACACCAGTTTTTATAGTCATTGTAGTAGCAATTTAGTGAGGCGAATGTAGGTGTATTTAGATTACCCAATAAAAAAAAAGTTTGATGCGAAATATCCGTAAAATTCGATTCGTTTTTAGGGTAGAAACATTTATTTTAAGGGAATTTACTTTTCAAATACCCTCAAACTTGTCAGGATGAAACAATACACAAACTAAAAGACATGAAATCTAATCGATAACCCAGGGTCTCAATTCGTCAGCTTCTACCCATGCTTTTATCCATTCGGGCATAGGGAGTTCGTTACCTGTATAACCCATGGCTCGGCTTACCTCGTTCACTTTAACAATACCATTTGCCGAAGTAACTGCCGTTCTGATGAGTGCAGCCGAGTGTATTTTCCCATTTCTAACCGTTTTCTGGTGGAAATAAATCCACTTTTCATCGGCGCCTACTAAGCGGGTGTGTAGAAAGTATTTCTGAAACAGTTTCAGCCGATGGCGGTATCTTACACTGGAACCAGCTACCACTACTCCCCATTTTTTTTCCTTCAACACCTTAAATAAACCGGTTCGCAATGTCATCTCAAAGCGCCCAAAATCCATCATGGTGAGGTGGCGTCCGTTGTTGAGCTCCCAAAAGGGGTCAATATCGGTGAGGCAAACCCGCATGGGGATGATGCTAATGTCCGTCAAGGTAAGACGTGGTTTCCAGTGTGTTTTAATGAGGGTGCGCGCCAGGCGAAGATAAGGATACATCGACTATTGTTTAAGTAAGTGAATAGTCAGGGATGGGTTTTTGGATTTGAAAACGGTGTTGCCGGCTACCAAAACATCGGCACCAGCGGCCACCAATTTGGGTGCGTTCTCAGTGGTTACTCCGCCATCCACCTCAATCAGGGCATGGCTTCCACTATCGAGGATCAATTGTTTCAAGCGGATAATCTTGCTGTATGTCTGTTCGATAAATTGCTGACCGCCAAATCCGGGGTTTACCGACATGAGCAAAACAAGATCGAGGTCGGCAATCACCTCTTCGAGTACCTGAATGCCGGTGTGTGGATTTAATACCACGCCCGCTTTCAGGCCTTCCGCTTTCATAGCCTGGATGGTTCTATGCAGGTGCGTGCTGGCCTCGTAATGAACGGATAGTATATCAGCACCGGCCTCTTTAAATTGTTTGATATACCTTTCGGGCTGAACGATCATCAAATGAATGTCAAGCGGCTTGGTAGCCAGCTTTTTTATGGCCTTAATTACCGGAAAGCCAAATGTGATATTGGGTACAAATACGCCATCCATCACATCTAAGTGAAACCAGTCGGCCTCACTTTGGTTAACCATCAGGATATCGTCATGTAGGTTGGCGAAATTGGCAGAGAGCAGAGAAGGAGCTATGAGTGGGCTCATGTGTTTTTTTTGCAAAGATAAAAAAAAGCGCTCCGGGGAACGCTTTGAATGATTATCCTAAATAGGATTTAAGTATTTTACTTCGCGAGGTATGTTTCAGTCGCCGGATGGCTTTTTCTTTGATCTGGCGAACACGTTCGCGTGTGAGATCAAATTTTTCACCAATTTCTTCCAGTGTCATGGGATGGCCTGCATTTAAACCAAAGTATAATTTCACTACATCGGCCTCACGTTGCGTGAGTGTTTGAATGGCACGGTCAATTTCTTTGCGGAGCGATTCATAGAGCAAACCAGTTTCAGGAGTAATGGCTTCTTCGCTGCGCAGTACATCGTACATGGTGTTGTCTTCGTCCTGAATCAACGGGGCATCCATGCTCACATGCCGTCCGGCATTGCGCATCGATTCTTTTACCTCGGTTTCAGTCATTTCCAACTCCAAGGCAATTTCTTCCGAATTGGGTTCACGTTCAAAAGATTGTTCCAGCCTGGCCGAAGCCTTGTTGATTTTGTTGATGGAACCGATTTTATTCAACGGAAGTCGCACGATGCGGGATTGTTCTGCCAATGCCTGCAGGATAGATTGTCTGATCCACCATACGGCATAGGAGATAAACTTAAAGCCCCTTGTTTCATCAAATCGTTGGGCTGCTTTTATCAAACCCAGATTTCCTTCGTTGATCAGGTCAGGAAGACTAAGTCCTTGGTTCTGATATTGTTTAGACACAGAAACGACGAAACGAAGGTTAGCTTTGGTTAGTTTTTCCAGAGCTGCGCGATCACCTTGTTTAATCCGGCGGGCGAGTTCAACCTCTTCCTCAGCCGTGATTAAATCCACCTTGCCAATTTCCTGAAGGTATTTGTCAAGAGATGCGGTTTCGCGGTTGGTTACCTGCTTCGTAATCTTAAGTTGCCTCATACTAATATATCAAATTAAATCTGAAACTTATACGATTGTGTAGTTAAAAAGGTTACCGACGTGGTTTATCATACCTGTCGTCGCGGTTCCTTCTGTCAGGGCCGTTGTTGCGGTCCGATCGTTCTGGTCTGTCATGACGTTCAGGTCTTTCTGGTCTGTCAGAATCTTCAATATGATCCGGTTTTGGAAGCAATACTTTTCTTGACAGTTTTAGTTTTCCGGTTTTAGCGTCGACACCAATTAGCTTAACATCAATTTTTTCACCTTGCTTCAGCACATCTTCCGGGTTTTCGATGCGTTTCCAATCGATTTCAGATACGTGCAGTAAACCGTCTTTTCCCGGTAGAATTTCGATAAAGGCTCCAAAAGGAACAATACTTTTAACCGTTCCGTGGTATATCTTATCTAACTCAGGTACCGCTGTAATGCCTGATATCCAAGCTTTAGCTGCATCAATGGATGCTTTGTTTGATCCCATCACATCAATCACTCCCTGGTTATCGATTTCTTCAATAATGATGGTTGCTCCGGTCACTTTTTGGATTTCCTGGATTACTTTTCCACCAGGTCCGATAACGGCACCGATAAATTCTTTATCAATGAACATCTTCTCGATACGTGGGACAAAATCCTTGTAATCGGCACGAGGTTCCTGCATGGTATTGGCCATTTCGCCCAGGATATGAATCCTTCCCTGGCGCGCTTGTTCGAGGGCCTGCTCAAGAACTTCATAGGAAAGGCCATCTACCTTAATATCCATCTGGCATGCGGTTATTCCATCTTTGGTCCCGGTAACTTTAAAGTCCATGTCACCAAGGTGGTCTTCATCACCCAGGATATCTGACAGGACGGCAAATTTGCCCGATTGACTGTCGGATATAAGACCCATGGCAATACCTGCTACGGGTTTGGTCATTTTTACACCTGCATCCATCAATGCCAGCGTTCCTCCACATACCGTTGCCATGGATGAAGAACCGTTGGATTCAAGAATGTCGGAGACGATACGGATGGTATATGGATTGTCTTCTCCATTTGGCACCATCACCTTCAAGGCGCGTTCGGCCAGGTTTCCATGGCCTACTTCACGGCGCGAAATGCTCATCATGCGTTTAACTTCACCCGTTGCGAAAGGAGGGAAATTGTAGTGAAGCATGAATTTGCGATATCCTGAAATAACCGCTCCGTCAATCATTTGTGAATCCATTTTGCCCCCCAGGGTTACGGTCACCAAAGCCTGTGTTTCACCACGTGTGAAAACGGCTGAACCGTGTGCCGAAGGTACATAATCCACTTCAGACCAGATCGGTCTTATTTCGTTGGTCTTGCGTCCATCAAGGCGGATATGGTCGTTCAAAATTGCATAACGTACGGCCGCTTTTTCCACATCATGGAAATAGCGTTTAACCAAGTTGTTAATCGCTGCACGTTCTTCTTCTTCAAAAGTTTCGATGTAGGCATCGCGAACCGCTTTAAATGCATCAGCCCGTGCATGTTTGTCAGGGTTTCCCTGAAGCGCTATTTCGTAACAAGCCTGATATGTAGCTTCCATCACTTTGGCTTTCAGCTCTTCATCATTGGTCTCGTGACAATATTCGCGTTTTACTTTTGATTTTTCAACTTTTTCGGCCAGGTCGATCTGTGCCTGGCATTGGATTTTAATGGCATCGTGGGCGACTTGAATGGCCTGGAGCATGTCAGCTTCCGAAACTTCTTTCATTTCACCTTCAACCATCATGATATTATCTATGGTGGCAGCCACAATCATTTCGATGTCAGCACCTTCCAATAAGGAGAGTTGGGGGTTTATAACAAATTTTCCGTTAATACGGGCTACACGTACTTCCGAGATAGGTCCGTTAAACGGGATGTCAGAAACGGTAAGTGCTGCGGAGGCTGCCAATGCGGCCAATGCATCCGGGGCTGTGTCTTCGCCACCTGAAATGAGGCTGATTAGTACCTGGGTTTCGGCGTGGAAATCCTCAGGAAATAAGGGACGCAATGCTCTGTCGACCAATCGGGAGATGAGGATTTCATGCTCGGAAGGGCGCGCCTCACGTTTAAAGAAACCTCCGGGGAATTTTCCGGTAGCAGCATATTTTTCTTTATATTCCACCGAAAGTGGCATGAAATCAACGTCTTCTTTGGCGTCTTGTGCCGCTACTACGGTTGCAAGTATCATGGTGTTGCCCATGCGTACCACTACAGAACCATCTGCTTGTTTGGCTAGTTTTCCTGTTTCAATGGTTACGGTTCTCCCGTCTTCCAGTAAAAAGGAGGAGGTTATTGGTTCAATTGGTTTCATAATTTACAAATTATTTATTATCGAGAACACTGAAAACACAAAAAAAGGCAATCGGTAAATTGCCTTTTCAAGGGAGGAAGGAACCTGTTCCTTCTTATTTTCTTAGACCCAATTGTTTAATGATATGACGATATCTTTCAATATCTTTTTCTTTTAAGTAGTCGAGCAACTTTCTTCTTTTACCAACAAGTCTGACGAGTGATCTTTGTGTAAAGACATCTTTTTTATTAATCTTAAGGTGTCCGGTAAGGTGTTTAATGCGGTAGGTAAACAAGGCTACCTGGCCTTCGGCAGAACCGGTGTCGGTAGCGGCGGTACCATACTTTTCAAAAATCTCTTTTTTAGTTTCAGAAGTTAAATACATACGTTATATTTTTTACTCAAAAATTCGGGCTGCAAAAATAGAAAGATAAATTGAATTACGCAATCTTTTTTCTGAATCTTTTTCTGTTTTTAAATCTTATGTAAATCAACTGATTAATTTGAAATGAGTTATTTTTTTAATGATGGATTAATCTGATCGTTCAATATACTTGTACAAGGATCCAAATCGGTATGTCGGTTTACTGAAAAGGAACCTTTTTTCTGGCGACGGCCAGATAAATACCAACAATTCCATAGAGGATAACTGCAAACGACATCAAATAATTTACCGATCCTAAAGTTTCTGGATTATAGTTCATTACAATAAACCCAAAAATGATCAAAGCGAGTCCGGATAATACATACAACCAGAAATAATTCGATTTTTTGTGGTTGAAAAATCCTCCTGAAAGGTATAAAATGCCCATCATGGCAATCCAGAAGGCGAAATCTACCAGAACAAATCGTTGGGATATTTCAGGAAAGGTGAGTAGTACCAGGCCTGCAAAAACGTCAATCAATGCTTCCATGATGACCTTTTCGTTGAGAGTTTCGTCAAAATGGATAAAAAGATAAATGGCTGTGAGTGCTCCGCCGATAAGCAGGGCTACACCAAAAAAGAATCCGAATTCGTTGATGGTCATTGATAACAGAAGCGATGCGAACGCAATGATGATAAGCAACGAGGATCGAATGATGCTGTAAATAGATTTCATAGTCAACGATTTTTTACAAAATTAGAAAGATTTTCATATTCGATCTTCAACGATGTTAAATTCATTCAGGTCATCTTCAATCAAATGATTCTAATCCACCAATTAAGTTTTTAACCGGGATTTACGGTTCATCCGATCTGTGTAGTGCCAGGTTCACTTGGTGATATAATTTCCAGATGAGATAGCAAATAGCCAAACAAACCAGTATCTCAAAGCCATTTTCTATCGGAGCTCCGCCACCTACCGGAATTCCGCCTCCTGTTGGATCGCCTCCCGGGTCCGGTGGTTGACTAGCGGCGATCAGGTCTGAAGGAATCAGGATAATCCCCACGGCAAGAAGAAGGATTAAAAGTTGGGATAATTTATTTTTCATCTGTTATTCTCATTTTTTATCTCATTTCAAATAATTCAACTTTTTGCCCTATTGTCCTGGTCTATTGTTTATTGGTGTTACCGGTTGATCAATAGCTTTTTGGTCTTAACCGATTTTTCACCGGTTAAAACAACCAGATAGGCTCCTGAGTTAAAAATCGCCTGAATCGAATATTTGCTCTCTCCTTTCAGCTCTGAATCGAAGATCATCTCACCAAGTGAATTAAATATCTGAACCCTGCCATTGACTACATCACCCCTGGTGTTTTCAATAAATAATTGTCCAGGACTACCATAGATAAGGATATTGTCCGGAGCGTCAACTTCTTTTTCACCCAGTGTGGTGGCATCAAAATGCAGGATGAACCTGTCGGGCAAGTCGGAGGGGCTGCCATAGAACGTGTATTCAGGCTGATCTCTGAGGTCGATTACAATTTCCTCCAATTTGTCTTCGAGTTGAATATATACATCATCCGGAAATCCATCCATCCCAATGGCCAAAAGGGCATGGGTTCCTGGTGTTCCTGCTTCAAAAAATACAGGGATGTCCATGGCATCTCCCTCAAATGGAAGTGTATTTACCGCCAGTTTTTCATTTTCAAAAAATGAATATAACTGAGGAGCCACCTCTATTCCATCAAGTTTGTAAGCATCGTAATTCGGATCAAATGCATTGTGGGCTTGATCGTTGAATGCCACTACCGTTTCATCGGAATAAGTATCAGAATCAACGTGCAATTTAAGCTGATTGCCAGTGAGTGTTTGGGGAGTCATAAATGGTTGTGTATCATGCACTCTGGTACTTTGAGGAATCGTCAGTCCGGGACCTGGTGCATTGGCATGAATGTAGAATCCCTGAGCTGAGGCAATATAGCGGGTAGCACCATTCGTACCCAGGCCATCTCCTCCATTTCCAGAGGGGTTGTAAGTTGCATACTGCGATCCTGTCCAAAAATAGAGGGTGTTATCTATGTTGTTGAAGATCAGTTCCGGGTTGGGATCATTGTCTGTTCCCCAATCGATGGCCGAAGGAAATTTGTTGCCCACCAGATTCCAGCCATAATCGAGTCCCGGATCGCCACTTAATGTTAGAGCAAGTGAGTAATCTCCTGAATTCATCGTTCCTGAAAAAGTGATTATCGCATTACCTGTTGTACTGCTACTCGACCATGCGCTATAACCTTTTCCTGCAAAGAGTTCTTCCGTAGGTTCAGTAATGTATGTCCACTGGTTTGAAACTTCATCCCAATATTTTAAATAAATCCCAAAGAAATCATTTGCTGTGGAGTTGCTAACCGGTGGAGTGATATAGTGCCATTGATCCTGAGTCAGTATTTTTTCTATGTTTATTTCACCGTCAACGGTAAATGTACCTTCATTAATAAAGGAGGCATATCCGCTTTCATCCGAATTAAGTAAGAGATCGCCGGCAACCGTAAGGTCAATTCCGGCCGCTATCGTCATGCTGGATTGTGGTTCCATGGTCAGGTTATTTATACTCCCACCATAATCAACATTCACTTTACCTGATTCAATCACAACATTGCTATTTTCATAAGGAATTCCATTGGACCATTTCGAGACATCAGTCCAGTCACCTATGCCATTCCAGATGGTTAATACACTTCCCGGGGTTTCGTCCAGTTTGTATAGTCCGGTGGTGGTTCCAAGCAAAGTTGAACCTGTTTCCAGATCGGGAACAAATTCACCTGGTAGTCCGTTGAAAACCGTTGTGGTGGAGGCCAATATCCGGTTATAGCGGAACAAGTTTCTGCGAGCCGCCACCGATATAATATTCGGCGAACTTTTAGTGACCAAAACTGATGAAAAGGCACCTTCTCCCGACACATCGAGATAAGTATAGGTGACACCGCCATCTGTTGTTCTGCAAAAAGCGTAATCAAGGTTTTCACCAGACGCAATATAAAGAACCTGATTGCTGTCGGGATCCGGATGAATATCCATGTCGTAAATTTTCATCCTTAGCTCGCCTCCATTTTGTCCTGTTGGTCCATAATTCACGAAGCTCCAGGTTGAACCCATATCGTCAGATTTCCATAGCTGTCCATCATCTTTTGGTGTGTCTTGCCAGTAGCCTGTACCTATATAAATAATGGTGTCGCTTGTTCCAAAACCAACTACCACGGTATTGCCTTCTCTAAAATAAACTGGAGTCCCCGAGTCGTCGGTGTCGCCGGGTGCTGTTTTACTCCAGGTGGCTCCTCCATCGTAGCTCATCCAGATATTGCCATATTCATAGCTTGGCTGAAGGTTTACATTGTCGCCATGACCTGTGGTGGCAACGATGGTGTCGGAGGTGATAAATTTGATATCATTTACCCTAAAGTCCAACTGAGAACCTGAATCCCAACCGGTGGGAAGTACAAGGGAAAAGCCGGCAGCCCCTGTGGTGGTGACATAAAATCCACTTGTTGAGCCTGCTACCACATGCAGTTCGTCATTGGGATCGATGGCTACACTAAAAACTCCGGCATCAGTACCCACTCCGTTGATGGGAAAGTCGCCATGAGGCGGTATCCATTGGTCTACACCTACCACAGTTGGATCTTTATACGCATCTGTATAGCCCAGACCGGCTTTGGTGGCTACATAATATACATCGGTATCCTTTTGAGCAATTTTTGTTATACTAACTGCGGCATGACCTACGTTGGGTGCGCTGGCAAAAGTGCCCATTGCTCCATTGATACTCAATTGGGGTCCCTTATTTTTAGATCCGACGACATAACTCGTGTCAACCGGATGAGTGGTCGACGCATTGTCTTCCAACATATGTGAACTCCATGTATTTCCCAGATTATCAGATTTTTCAACACCAGGGAAAGACAATCGTAATCCGTTACCTGAAGGCATTTGGCTTACCCAATCGGGATTGTAGTCTGCATTTTGAAGTGGCCAGTTTACACCAAATCCCCCAGGGGTGATATCTGTCCAGGATGTTCCGCTGTCCAGCGATCTGAATATTTTTCTCTGACTTCCGGTTTTTTGTAATGCCGAAACGATGAGTGTGTCGAGTGAATAGTCCAGAGGGTGAATGAATATTCGTTCGAACCCATAGGTGGATGGAATGCCCGTAATTTCTGTAAATGATGTGCCGTCAAAACTATAAAGTTTGCCGTATTGGTCTCCGGGGATATTGGCCACCAGTAATATAGGGTAGCCCGAAGCATCGCCTGAAACAGCAAGCCAATTGATGTGGGTATTGGTACCTATACCCGTCACCGTGTCGAGTTTTACCAGGATATTATGAGGGCCATACGTGCTGGTATCGTTCATTCGAACCAAGGCATTGCTTAATGCCACATATACCCATGTTTCAGACAAGTCAATGGCTGAGGTGCCTGTGTTTTCGGAAAACGAAGGGTCAGTCTGGTGCAGTAAATATCCATCGTAAATAGTGCTGAAAGTTCCGCTATCGCCATGGTTATAGCTCACAACAGAGCTGGTCAGTGTTCCACCCTGTTCCGCTGTCTGTAAGGCTACCCAGCCTGTCCGGTTGGTGACAATTCTAAGTCCGCCTCCGCCCCATCCGCGTCGCACACCATCAGTAGTATATTCCAGCGAATCGATGGGGAAGGGTTGTGTCCAGGTGGCACAGGTGTCGTCACTGTAAAATACACTGGCAGGTGTTTCTACTGTAGAGAAAAGTCTGTTGGTGGAATACGCCCAACTGAAGTCATGACTTGCTCCTCCGTAAAGTCCTAAATTAACAACCTCTCCGCTGCTTTGAGCAAAAATAGCATGAGCAGAAATGAGTAAAATGGTTAGAATGTGGATTCTCCATTTGTCATAGTGGTTTTTAGTGTATTGGAATTTCATAGGTTGTATTATTTAATAATGTTTAAATTTGGAAACTGTTAAAAAAGCTTTTTAAGACATTTTTACAATGCTTCGATGCCAAAAATAAAGTGTAAAGATTCCTTGGACAAGTAGAAATGAGTAAACGGTTGTTTAACGACAGTGAACGGTTGTTTTTAGGTATAAACCAATTTTCAATGCATGTATCATCTTCGTTCAGTAATCAATAATATTTTCCTTACCTTGATTGTTTTGTTGTTCGATATCTCAGTTTCATCAGGACAAAAACAATTAATTGATAGTTTGCGTGTGGTAGTCGATCAACAACAGTTTTCGGAAGAACTGCCAGATAGATCTGTTGTGAAGGCAGCTTTGGCGTTGTCTAATTTTTACAGCAAGGTATCGCTCGATAGTGCCAAGTTATATGCACGTCTTGGGAATAAAATGTCACATACCATAAACTACAATGTCGGTATTGCTTTTAGCCTTAATGTAATAGGGGTTTCGTATTTGAGTAGTGGTTACATTGATAGTGCCTATCCATACATGGATTCAGCGATAGCTATATTTACTGCTATAAACGATACCACCGGCCTGGTCCTTGTTCAAAACAATATTGCCGTTGCCATGATGCGAACCGGAGATTATCCTGAGGCGCTTCGACTTTATCAGGAGAATTTATCACTTGCAAGGCAACGCGGTGATTTTGAAAACATGTTGCTCTCCTACAACAATATGGGGAATGCTTACTTAGATTGGAAAAAATATGACGAAGCATTCAGGTATTATCAACTGGCCCTGGCCGTTCTCGACAGCCTTGGGGAAGAAAGCAGAAAGGGATCTTTGTACAACAACCTGGGTGAGTTGTATATTGACAAAGGAGAACCTGAGAAAGCACTCGATTATTACAACCGTGCTTTGGTCATTCATCAAAAGTATCAGGTGCAGCGTTCGGTTATGATATCGATGATGAACCTGGGAGAACTCTATTTGAAACTGAATCAGGCAGATTCGGCGCTCACATTTTTGGTTGATGCACTGGATATTTGCGAAAAAATTCCGGATAATTATAATGTGGTATTGTTAAACATCAGGATCGGGCAATGTTATGTTCAAAAGAAAATTGCAGTAAAAGCACATCATTACCTGATGATTGGTCTAAAAAGGGCTTTGGAAGAAAATCAAAAAAACTTCGCCCTGGAAGCATACCGGGCTTTGTTTGATTATGCAAGATTGACAGACGATGCAAATTTGCTTTACGAATATGGAAATCAGTTTATTGCATTGAATGATTCTGTGTTTAGTGAAAAAAACCTGGAGGCAATCAGTGAAATGGAAACCAAGTTTAAAACAGCAGAAAAGGAAAAGGAAATTGCTGTACTAAAGGTTGAACAGAAAAATAAAGACCTGGAAATCCAGTTGCAACGAAATCAAAAATTTCTGATTATCATTATCTTTCTTGTCATTTTGCTGATCATTATCCTGTTTTTTAACCGCAACAGACTGCGCCAGATAAAGGAAAAAGGGGAGTTGGAGAAACAGAAAGTGAGTATCGAGCAACGCATGTTGCGGTCGCAAATGAATCCACATTTTATTTTTAATTCGCTTAATTCAATCAACAGTTTTATTGGCGACAACCAGCCTGCAGATGCCAGGTTTTACCTCACCAAATTTGCCCGGTTGATGCGGATGATTCTGGAAAACTCCAGGAAAACTACGGTATCGCTTGAGGAAGAGATAACCTCACTCACATTAAATCTTGAGCTGGAAAAGCTTCGTTTTGGGGGAAACTTTAATTTTAAGATTTCTGTTGAACCAGGTTTGATTCCTGAAGATGTTTACCTGAGTCCCATGTTGATACAACCATTTGTGGAGAATGCCATTATTCATGGTTTGGTGAAGAATGAACCAGGTGGTTTGATCACACTTGATTTTAAATCGGAATTCGGACTGTTGGAATGTGTGATAACGGATAACGGTAAAGGAAGGCCGACAACTCCATCCGGGCAAAATACCGGGCACATAAACAGCCATATTTCGCTGGGGACGCAGGTCACCGCCGAGCGCTTGGAAATTCTCCGAAAGGAATCAGGTAAAAATGCCGGCATTGAATATGTAGATTTGAAAGACGAAAACGGACTTGCATTGGGAACCAGGGTCTTGATAAGAATACCCTGCGAAGAAGAGTAGGTGCCTTCACCCATGCTATCCCGGCTGGTTAATTTTGCTATTTTTGTTTGCGAATCCATTGTTGATTTATAAAAACCGGAACCAAATGCGAGTAGTAATTATTGATGATGAGGCCAGTGCCAGAAAGAACCTTGTTTCGTTGATCGAAAGTCATTTTCCTGAACTCGAAATACTTGGAGAGGCTGATGGTGTTCAAAGCGGCAGGAAATTGATTGAGGAAACCCACCCGGATCTGGTGTTTTTGGATATTCAAATGCAGGATGGAATGGGTTTCGATTTGGTAAAATTGATCGATCGCAGTCAATTTCAGGTGATTTTTGTTTCAGCTTATGACCATTTTGCAATCACAGCAATCAAGTTCAGTGCCGTGGATTATCTGTTGAAGCCTGTGGAACAAGAAGATATGAGCTTGGCTCTGGAAAAAATAAAACAAAACAAGTCAGATAAAGATTTAAAACAAAAATTGGACAACCTGTTAAGCAATATTAACCGGATTGATAAAATAGCCTTGCCATCGTTCAATGGAATGGAGTTTGTAAAACTGAATGAAATCATCCGGTGTGAATCGGATAACAACTACACTTATTTTTTCCTGGTGGGTGGAGAAAAACTACTGGTGTCGAAAACCATGAAGGAATTTGAAGATTTGTTAGACGGTAGGGGCTTTTTCCGAACCCACAAATCTCACCTCATCAACCTGCATTTTATGAAAAAATACCTCAAGGGCGAAGGGGGCACGGTCATTATGGAAGATGGTTCTGAAGTGCTGGTCTCCAGAAGGAGAAAAGATGAATTCATGCAAATACTTTCAAAGCTGTAGCTGGTTCGGCATTGACTAGAAACTATATTTCAGTCTAAAATAATATATCTGACCGTATCCGCCGAATTCTGTTCCGGCTTTGCCTAAAAAAACCTGGCTCATCACCATCAGACCCATGTTTTGGGTCAGATTAAAACTTACATTGGGTCCCACATAGGCAGAATGATCCAGAGGATTTATGATGCCGTTCAGGTTGGCCCTGATCAGGGGAGTGATGGGGTAAGAGACCTCTGCAAAAACATCGAACTTTGAAAGTGTCAGCGTTTTGGCCGACATCTGTCCAATCAGCAAATTGGCGCCTTGTCCGCCCGGACCACTGGTTCCGTTGCTGTTGTAGATTACCGAAACATGCATGTACAGGCTGTTGGGAAGTGTGTAATTGGCTCCAATGGAGGCTACCAGAATTCCGGTGTTGTCACCAAAATGGTCCTTGTCCCTGAAATAGGTGGCTTCCCCGTTAAACCCGGCACCCTGAATTTGTCCCGACCAACCTGCTCCGGCGACCATATCGGTATTCATCACGCCGCCGAAAAACTGAAAGTCGTAGTTCCATTTGTTAAACTTAACCATGGCGGCGGCTGTCAGATTGTTGTCCTTGTCGAGTTTGGCTGCAAAGCTGACGGAAGAAAAATTTCCGGTGTAATATTGCATCAATACGGCGTCGCTGCCTGCCCGTTCAACATAATCGAAATCCAGGTAGTTAAAAGCGTTGAAGATGTCGTTGGGAGTCCAAACGGTGTTGATGCCCCAATTGATGCGTTGACGGCCAATGGTGGTTTCAAATTTACCTTGGGTCCAGGTAGCGTAAAAACGGTCGATATTGGTGTAAAGCACATAGGAACTGTCGTGGGCCACATCGAAGGTCATGTTGACCAATCCATCGTCGTTGGTGAGTAAATCGGTATAAACAGGGTAGGTGTTGGCCAAAAGCGGTCCATAAAGGAAGTTGTTGCGCATGCCGGCCTGAAATTTCAGATTTTTTGTGGCATAATAATTCAGGTTGATGCGATTATAAACGCCTGACATATTTTGCCAAACAGCCGAATTGGCCGGAGCCATGGTAGTATTCAGGTATTCAAGAAAACCTGAGACTTCAACTTTTTTCTGGGCAACCGATTCTTTTGGGTTGATTGAAAACCAGGCTGCCAACAGGATCAATAAGATATGGTTGAATGAGATTTGCATGTTTTTTTGCACGATCTAGCGTTCGTTTTTAATTTGATATCTGGCAATGATTCTACGGTATAATGCGTCAAAGTTTAATAGCACTTCGGGGATTTTGTAGTTCGGTGAATTAAAAATAGGTAATCCAATTTTCCCGTCCGAAGTTTCGATGTTATATCCGTAACCTCCCGCACCTACTTTCTCTATCATCAATCCATTTATCGGAACAGGTTTTTTGTAATTCATGTCAATCTTCAATAAACCAGAGGTCAATATGAAATTGGTAATGGAATCATAATCGGCTGGTTCAGGTGTAATATAAACAGGTGGTGTATTTAATTTGTCGTACTTTTCAAGGTCATAGCTTTGGATTGATTCCCTGGATGGCAAAATGGTACGAAAGCAAATCTGCCCATTGGAAATTTCTGTTTCTATTTTTTCAAAGGGAGGTCGTAGGTAGGATTGCGAAGCCGCCACCCGGATAAAATGAACATGGTGTTTTGTTGAAGTCTGTCCAAAACATGAGCCTGTAATAATCAACAAAACGAATAAATAAGTCTGGTAATGAAACATTAATTTAATCATGACTTTTGAATTAAAACAAACAACATTAAACTCTAAACCTTAAACCTTGAGTCCACTCCGAAAAGTATATGCTCTTTGATTTTCAACTCATTTACCCCCCTGCCTGCCGTCAGGCAAGTGACCCCTAAAGGGGGATTCGTTGAAAATCAATGAACTATCTAAAGTCCCCTTTAGGGGATTTAGGGGTATTTGTCTTTTCGGAGTGGACTCAACCATAAACCCTAAACTTTTACACATCACTCACCACTTTCCCATCATCTATCGTCACAATCCTGCGGGCTTTGTCCATCACCCTTTTATCGTGTGTACTAAAGATAAACGTCATATTTTCCGATTTATTAAGTTCTGCCATCATGTTCAACAGGTCTTCGGTAGAAGCGGAATCCAGGTTGGCGGTAGGCTCATCGGCCAGGATAAACTTGGGTTTTGAAGCCAATGCACGTGCCACCGATACACGTTGCTGTTGCCCTCCCGACAATTCACCGGGGCGGTAGTTTTCTTTGCCTTCCAGGCCTGTTTTTTTAAGCAGTTCCATGGCTATTTGATGGCGTTCTTTTTTCGGAATACCCTGAAGTTCCATGATGAAAGCCACATTTTCGATGGCGGTCAGCACCGGAATCAGGTTATAGGATTGAAAAACAAATCCGATGTGATGAAGCCTGAAATCAATCAGTTGTCTGGAGTTCAGGTCTTTGATATTTTTATCACCGATCAGAATATCGCCTTCGGTGGGCGTATCGAGGCCGCCCATCAAATTTAAAAAGGTGGTTTTCCCGGAACCGGAAGGCCCCACAATGGCGGTAAATTCACCTTCTTCGATACTGAGGCTGATACCGTTAACTGCTTTCACCGGCACCTTGGTATCGGTGTAGGTTTTGTGTAAGTTATTGATTTGAATGATACTCATGGCTTTTTTTCTTAATTTAATTCCCTAATGGCATCCACCGGGTTTAATTTTAATGCTTTTATAGAGGGCGAAATGCTTGATAGCACCGCTGTGATGGAGACCAGAATAAAGCTGGTGAGGTAAAATCCATCCGTTACCTTAAAATAAACGATCGAATCGTAACCAATATAACTCATCCCGCTGCCCATCGATCCAAAGTCAAGGCCATAGTGAGCGTAATATTCAACCAGTCCATAGCTCATCAGCAATCCCACCATGCCTCCAACAATGGCCAGAAATAGCGTTTCCAGCATAATCATGGTAAAAATTTTGCCTCTGGTCATGCCAATGGCCATCAGCATGCCGATCTCACGTTTACGTTCTAAAATGGCCATGGTCATGGTATTGATAATGGCAAAGGCCAGTGCAATCAGGATGATGACCAGAAACAAGTAGGAAAAAAAGGCCGTCATTTCAATCATCGATTTAAGTAAGGGCTCTAACTGTTCCCAGGTTCTCATGTCAATTAACTTGTTGTTGATATGCTGTTTAAAAGATGAGGATAGTTTATCGAAAACCTGACCGGTTTGCTCATTGTCGAAAAGAGAAATGGCAACTTCGTGCACCTGTCCGGTGATGCCTGTCAACCTGCCCAAGTCGTTAATCCTGACAAAAATATGGGCCTCATCGTACAGGTTATTTGATGTCTGATACATCCCAACTACAATAAATGCTCCGTAGGTGATGGTTCCTGAACTGTCGGCAAGGGTTACGATCAGCTTGCTGTTGAGTTTGAGGTCCAGCTTGTCGGCGAGTTTTTTGCCCACCACAACCGGTATGCGTTGGTCATCGGTCAGGTAATTTCCTGAATACACCTTTTGATAAATGCCGGTTACCTTTTTCTCTAGTTCCGGAACAATTCCGAAGATGAGCACACTGGTAGCCGCTGTAGCTGTGCTGGCCATGGCCCCGCATATCAATCGTTTACTGGCGCCCTTGACTTCAGGCAATTGATTTGCAACTTCAATATACTGGTCAGGATTGGGGATGGTGTAGTTAATTTCGTTGTTTAACAAAAAATCCGGTTGGTGAAGTTGAATATTCGACAATTCGTTGGCGATGGCGGTATTTACACGTTGATCCACCATCCCTTCCATAAAACCATCGGAGCCAACGCCTCCCAGAATCCCCACCACGACAGCGGCAATGATGATCAGACTTCGGAGTTTATTCCGCCAGAGATTTCTCCAGGCTATTGATGCTATCATATTTTGATATTTTATTGCCTTAAGGCATTGAGTACATTGAAACGCAACACATAAAAAATGGGATAAAGTGCTGATAACAAAGCCAGCGAAAGCACGATTAACGACTGGCTGAAAAAGATGGAGGGTGCGATGGAAAATGCCATTAACGGTTCCTGGTTAAAACTCTCATACATGGCCGCCATTTCTCCGGTCATTCGAATGGGATTTAAGTAGAGGTACATCAATGCGGGAGTGGTGAGAATTAACCCTGTGACCACGCCGATAAGTGCAATGAAAATGGATTCAAAGATACTGGTGATCACCAGTTTGCCCTTTCGCATCCCGATGGAAATCATCACCGCAAACTGTCGTCGCCGTTCCACGGTCATCATTAATACGGTGCTGAATATCCCAAAGGCGACGATGATGTACAGAATCATCAGCATGACCATCCCGCTCAGGTTGTCGAGTTTGATGCTTTGAAGCATGTCGCTTAACATTACTTTCCAGCTAATGACTTCAAAGTGATCGCCCACAGATGCTTTTATTGTGGACAGCAATTGGTCCTCTAACCCGGGTTCACAATACACCGAGATACCAGTGAGCAATCCGGGTTGAAATGGAAAGATGAGTTTTTGCAAGGTTTCCAGGTCCATGTATACCATCAGGTTGTTCATCTGTGGAGAGATAAAATGAGCAATTCCCGTGACGGGATAGATGCCAACGGCTGTAGTGCCTTCATAACCCTGGCCCATGACCACCAGGCTGTCGCCGATGTTAATGTTCAGGTATTCAGCTATTTTATCACCAATAACAAGGCCCGCTTGTCCTTTTTTCAGGTAGGAACCACTGGTGATCTTGCCTGAAATTTTTACCTGGAGATCTTCTGCTTCAGGATTGACACCTACCAGTTGAACTCCTTTTGTCTTGTCGCCATAGGAGGCCAGAACAAAGGTTTCAAGGTGGGGCAGCATGTGTAAAACTCCCGGCAAACTGCTGATTTTCTGCTCAAGTGCCGTGTTGGTAAAAAAGGCACGGTCGATGGTTTTGTTGTCCCAATATCCGGTATCATGTACCTGCATATTGCCTACTTCGTTTACACCAGCCCTGATCATGGTTTCGTATGACCCGAATTGCATTGAGCGCATAAACAAGGCCAGAACCAAAGCCAATACCACGGATGTGGCTGTGATATAAGTCCTGCGTTTATTTCGCCACAGGTTTCTCCAGGCCATGATGAATAGTATTTTCATGAGATCAGGTATTTGGTTGGAAACTGAGGTTGGGATTCGCTAACGTGGTCTGACATTTTTAATGTTTTGAATGGAGAAAAAATTTTGATCGATAAAGGGAACATCAAACTCCTGATTTATGATATCCATGATGGTACTGTGTCCTTTTTTGTTCTTGGGTATCATTTCCATGTGAGTCAGGATTTCACGGTCGCCCATTTTCTTTGGATCAGAGGCGGTTTCTACTTTCACTACCTGTTTGTTGTCGTCGAGGTATTCTACTTTCAGGCCGAAAAACTTCTCCTTTGCAATCCACATATTGATTCCGCCCCAAACCACGGCTGCTTCGGGCAAAGGTTCCAGGTGAATGACATAACAATCGTATCCTTCGATGGTGTCGCTTTCAACGATGGTGTGGTGATAATCGGTTACCAGCGTGTTTTGTTTCATCAGGTCGTTGTTGGTAAAATCAGAGCCCATCCACGACTGCATCATCATCGATGGCGGAATCTTGATCATCCGGTTAACAGAAGGCAGAAAATTCCACATGTCTTTGTCGGATTTCAAAAAAACCTGGCCTTTGTCTTCGGCGGGAGCCGTGATATAAGTAATGTAATAATCCTGCCCCATCGACCAGTTTTGCATGGTGATGGACCGTGTCCACGAAGGGCGAACAATGGTCATGGTCATTTCGCTGAAACTGGACTTGCCTAAAAACAAATCGTGCGATTTTTGCACGATGTCTTTGGCTGTCAGCTCCTGAGCCAGAAGCTGGTTTCCAATGCCGGATATACAAACTACCGCGAGGCTCAATATCAGGTACCACCTGTTTATAAATGGGTTCTTCATCTTATAAAAATTTTTGAAAGAGTATATTTTTGATGTCGGTTAACGGGAAATTCTCAGGATCCAGCATATAGTTCAGGCTGATACCATCGAGGATGGCACCGAGCATGCGCGCATGCGCCATGGGGTTGGCCACTCCCTGACTTTCGTAATAATCAGCCATCAACATCACCACAGGCATCATGATGGCCATGAGTTGATCTTCGATGAGTTTCATTACCTCAGGTTGCATTACAATGGAAAAATAGAGCTTCCAGTATTGAAAGTCTGTTGTCAACACATCAAAGGTTGTATTTAAATAATGAATGAGTTGTTCTTTTGATAGGGATTGTCCGTGGGTTTCAGGAATCATTCTGGTGAATTCTTCAAATCCTTCAGTAACAATGGCCACAATGAGCGCCTCTTTGTTGTCGAAATAATTGTAAATGAGTCCTTTGGATATGCCGGCTCTTTTCGCAATCATACTGATCGAAGTTGTTTCGATGCTATATTGTGCGAAAAGTTCCAACCCTGCCTGCATGATGGTAATCTTGCGTTGTTCTCTGATCTCACTATATTGTTGTTCGGTTCTGGGGGACATTTTATTTTGTAATGATTTTATGATTGAACGGTCGGTCAAAAATAGTATTTAATAAATGAAAAGTCAAGTGTGTGGTGTTTATTTTTATCGGTACATGATATCACGCCTCTAGTCACAGGCTTTTATCCAAAATCCAATGGTGTTTTGGATGTATTTGGTCTGTTTTCCAATGGTATTTTGGATAAAAAAGTCTAAAATCCAATGGTGTTTTGGATTTTCTTTTCCAGCACAACAATAAAATTTATCCGATAGAAGTCAAAGCCGGGAAAACGGGTACATTAAGATCATTACAGGTTTATTTGGCTGAGAAGGGTGAACATACGGGCATTCGTTTTAATCTTGACTTACCTACGGTTGGAACCAATCTATCGGCAAATATCATGGTTAACGGGGAATTAGAAAAACTGGATTACACCCTGATTTCATTGCCCTTGTATTTTGCAGGAGGACTCAGTAAGGTTTTAAACAAATTGAAAACGAGAGTAAAATCAAATGCATCAAATAAATAAAGGTCAAGTGTTTGTTAAAAATAAGTTTTAATCGATTTCAGTTAAAACTCAAACCTAACATAAGGAATCACCATTATCCCCAATTGATAGGTGTAGTAAATTTCGCCGGTAGAAGTATTAAAGTTTTGGGAATAAATGTTTTGCGCATTGGTGAGGTTTTGCAGGTCGATGCCCACTTCGTAGTTGGACTTTTTTCCGCCATGTTTAAAATATACCTTCAGGTCGATGCGAAAATAGTTATTAAATTGCCTTGCATAGGTTTCATTTGTAATATAAACGGGGCGGTGTTCGATTTTGGATTGGTTTTCATCAATGGGTGTATAGCGTCGTCCACCTGCCAAGTTGAGCTTGATGTCGGCACCAATCACCCTTTTTTTCGATGTTAATTTGGGATTGGTACTGTTTTTATGTAGTTCCCATTCTTTTCCCAACAGTAAATTGAAAACGAAGTTTGAATTAAAAGCAGTGTTTCTTTCAATGCCATCGCTCCCTTTATATTTCGATTCAAAAAGGCTTGCCGTGCTGAGTGCGTAAAATCCGTGTTGGAGGAAATGCTCATAGGTAAGTTCCACTCCATAATTTTTTCCTGTGCCGGTACTTTTCAGCGTGTCGGGATTCCAGACGTAAAAGTCGGCACCCTGATTGAGAACTGAGTATGCATCCTCGTCGTGTGCATTTACCGCCGCATCAAAAATATACTGGAAATAGGTTTCAGCTTTCACCCGCGAAAAATCCGTTATGTTCCAATCGTATGCCAAAACCAGGTGGTGACTTTTTTGAAGGCTCAGGTCATGGTTCATGGCGACATATTGACCGTTGCCGAGATAGGTTTCGCGGTTATAAACCGTAGTGGGCAGCAGTTGGCTGTGAAGCCCGTAGCCGAGGCTGATTTTGGACTGTGTCCCCAGGTGGTAGTTTACGCCGAATCGGGGTTCCAGACTCGATGTAGCATTGAATGTGTAGTACATGTAGTCGAAGCCTGCGTTGAAAACAAGCTGTTCAGAAAGTTTCAATTGCCACGAAAGAAAGGGCCTGATCAGCGATGAAAAGCCCTTATAGGTAGTAAGCGTGATAAACTGGTTCATGTCTTTTTTAAACAGGCTGTCCTGAAGGTTGCTCATGTAGTAATTTATATTCACTCCCACTTGGAAATTGTTTTTGGCGTTCATCCTTTTTTTAAGGAATGTGGAAAATAAAATCCTGGTTTCTTTGAAATTGGAATAGTAATAAGGGATAATTTCTTTGCTTTCGGGTACAATGGAATCCTGTTTCACGAAAAAATATTGATAGGATGCTGAAACGGCTGTTTTTAGCAAAGCTGTTTTGTTGATGCTGATGGCATGGTTTACACCAATTACGGCCATTTCTGAGCCGGTATGCATATCCCATCCTTCACCACCATAAAAATCAACCTCATTGGTATCTCTTTTGCTGTCAAGAAATTTGATGTTGCTTTTACCTCCAATGGAGTACAACGAGAACACCCCTGCCTTTTTAGTAGGGAGATTTATTTTGAATGAAAAATCCTCATATTTCGGAACGGCTGTGCCTGTTCCAAACGAAACCCCCATCATATCAAATACTTCCATGGTTGAATACCTGAAGTTGGCTATAAAGGAGGAATTGTTTTTTCGTTGAATGGGGCCTTCGGCACCCACTTCAAAACCATTAAAACCTACCATCGTCATCAGTTCGTATTTGTCGCTGTTTCCATTTTTTAATTTCAAATCGAAAACCCCGGATAGTGAGTTGCCATATTCCGCAGGAAAAGCACCGGTAAGAAAATCCGAATTATCGAGCTGGTTGTTGTTGAGCATGCTTACCGGGCCTCCGGTTGATCCAAAAGCTCCGTAATGGTTGGGATTGGGAATGTCCAACCCTTCCATGCGCCATTGCAGACCTGCCGGCGAATTTCCCCTGATGACAATATCGTTTCTGTCGTCGGAAGCCACCTGAACCCCTGCAAAATTTGAAGCCATCCGGGCCACATCGCCACGACTGCCGGCATAGCGGCGGGTTTCGTCAATGGTAAAGGTTCGCGAACTGACAGAAGTCATGGTGTTAATGGTTCCTTTTTTATCCACACCGCCCCGAATCACCACTTCTTCACCCAATATCACCCTTTCTTCCATAAATACATTCAAATTCAGTTCCTTGCCAGAACGGAGTTCGCGGTTTTGAATTTCAACGGTTTGATAACCCACAAAGGAAATTCTCAGGCTGACAAGCCCCACCGGAATATGCCGGAGTTCAAATCTTCCATCCACATCGGTAGTTGTTCCAATAGGTGGGTCAAGGCCTATCACCAGAATGTTGGCTCCTGCCAGAAGTTCTCCGGTAATATTATCCTGCACGCTCCCGGTGATGGATTGAGTAATGTTTTGTGAAGTGCCCTGAGATACAAAGAAGACGGTCAGAAGCAAAAAGGTAAAAAAAAGTTTCATGAAATCTGCGGTTTAAAATGGATAAGTTGAGTTATCGTTAATATGTTAAAAAGAATACTATACAAAATAGACAAATAAAAAACGGAAGGGTTTAAATTGCAGGTTAAATAGTTTGTTTTTTTGCTCAATTATTGGTTTGCTGATTATACTGTCATCCTTTTTGGCATGAATAAAACCAATACAGGTAAAGATGCGGTTAAAATTCTCCGGTATCCATTTGATTTTCGTCGTTGTTTGAACTAAATTTGATGACTGTAAATTAACCTATGATAAACCATTTTAACCAATAAGAATATGCAAATAGATCATCAACATCATTTAGCAGGAAATCAGGTGATACAAAAGGATTGTCCAAAGAACAAGATAAAATTTGAATCCGGACTTCCCGACACCATTGTGATTCACTTCACCGCCGGACGAAGTGCCGAATCGTCGGCCAACTACCTGAGTAGCGACGTAAAAGCCTCGGCCCACCTGGTCATAGGAAGAGCGGGCGAAATTTATCAACTGGTGGCCTTCGACACCATTGCCTGGCATGCCGGTGAAAGTCAGTATGGCGGGCGCACCGGATTAAACAAGTATTCCATCGGCATCGAACTCGACAATGCCGGCGAGCTCAAGCGGGTGGGGACGGAGTATCAGGCCTGGTTTGGCGGGCGGTATCAGCCCACGGATGTGCTCTATGCCCGTCACCGCAACGAAACCATGCGTTCGTACTGGCAGACTTATACGCAGGAACAAATTGATATGTGCGAACAGGTTTGTCAGCTGCTGATTGAAAAATATGGTATCAAAACCATTTTGGGACATGAAGAAATTGCACCAACCCGCAAGCGCGACCCGGGACCGGCATTCCCATTGGATAAATTCAGACAAAACCTGCTGTCGCAAAACCGCACCGACGAGCCAGATGAAACCGGCAAAGAGGCTGTGGTTACCGGAGATCTGTTGAATATCCGCGCCGGTGCCGGAGTTGATTTCCCCACCATTGCTCCTCCGTTGGCTGTTGGAACCCCGGTAAAAGTGCTTGAAGAAAAGGAAGGCTGGGTGAAGGTAGAAACCAAAATATCGGGCTGGGTGAGCAAGGCTTTTCTGAAATATGAGTAAGGGGTAGGGAGTTTTTAGCCATCTGAAAAAAAACTTGGTTTTGGTGGTGAAAATAGGTGGTTTCCTGATTTGCACATGAGCAGTCTGGGACGAGTGAAAGGAGTAGCCATATCGTGGAGATACAATCAATCCTTGATAGCGAATCCTAAAGTTTAAGTAACGACATAGAAACCATTTCTCCCGGACTAAGCACATGAATTTGTAATCCTTCAATGTCAGTACACTGGTTTTTAAGTTCTTCCGGGGTTCCGGTTAGAGAAGGAAAAGTGCCATAATGGTAGGGGATTACATGCGTTACCTGCAACAATTTGATGGCGTAGGCGGCTTCGCGCGGACCCATGGTGTATATGTCGCCAATGGGCAGGATGGCCAGTTGCGGGTGGTAAACTTCACCTATGGTGCGCATGTCGGCAAATACTCCGGTATCGCCAGCCACATAAAGTGTAAAACCATCTGATAAGGTAATTACAAACCCGCTGGCTTCGTGAGGGTAGGAAATTCCCTTCCCGGCAACCGGAATATATGAAATGTGGTGTGCCTGCACCATCGTCACCTGAACACCTGAGGTGGTTACGGTTCCGTCAATATTGATATCCACAAACAAACCGGCTTCGATGCCATGCTCGATTAAATACCATTTACACACCGGGTTGGCGATGATTTGAGGCTGTTGTTTGGACAGTTCCCTTATTGCCAGAAGATCCATGTGGTCGAAATGCCCGTGGGTAATCAGGATGAGGTCGGCTTGTTGCTCTTTGAGGTTTGGCGGTAGCATGGGATTGCTGGTTAACCAGGGGTCAACCAGGATGGATTTATTTTCGGGGCTGGTGATTTTTAAACTGGAATGTCCCAGGTATTGTATGGTGGTGTTAAGCATTGCTGGATATTTTGGACTGGTTCAACAAGTCATTGTGAGAATTGTTACATTAATCTGCGATATCGATTCAATCAGTTACCAATGGTGTGTACAAAAATAAAGGAAACAGAATGCGGCATGTTGGCTTAGGTTGGAGATTTTGAATATTTTAACAAAAGAGATATAAGGTCTTAATCACTTGATTAAATTGCCTGGCAATATGTGGCACTAATCATTCAAAGGGTTACAGGTTTTCAACGTTTTATTTACCCTATAAGTGATTGTTTCCCCGCATTGATGATAGCTCATTTTATCATTGTATTGATAAATTTATCCTGCTCATCATGGATAACCTGGGGGGAAACTTGATCTTGCATATCCCATCCGATCCAGCTATGCTCGGTTCCGGAACAGACATAAGCATAGCTGGAATCTGATCAGATAGAATGATTTCAAAATGTTGAACGTACCACTTTATTTTTGATCGGAGGAATCGTCTTTAAATATTGCAAAATGGCATAGGCCTCATCATCTGTTAGATAGATATAAGGTATCATGGGATACCTTAAAGCATCTTCACCTTCCTTGGAAGCATACTTTACCGCTTTGATAAACTGTTCAGTCGACCATGATCCTATTCCGGTTTCAACATCAGGTGTTAAATTGGGTGTCAATATTACCTTGCCTTCTCTGTTTAAGGGTTTGTTCCCACCTCCAAAATAACCTTCCGAAAGTTCGGGATTTAAATTGTTCATCGTCTTAAAATCTGCCGAATGACAAGCGTAACAATCTAAATTTTGAGCCAGATATTTACCTAAAGCAATGGTATCTGTGGTATCGGGGAGTTCAATTTTATGTTCCGGCATGGGTAAAGGTTTAAAGGCCACCGTACTTAAAAATTTACTTAAGAATGAAGGCTCACAGGGTTGGTCAACCGTTGCGTCTGCAACTACCATGGGGTCATCCGATCGCAAAAAAGAAATAATGGCATCCACATCGGCATCCGCCATGGTTGGAAGTTTCGACATGTAAGGTGGAGCATATTCTCCGTTCTTCTTAATGCCGGTCCTAAGCAGATAAATTAATTCGCCATCTGTCCAGTTTCCAATTCCAAAGGTACTGTCCTGGGTAATATTTTGAGAATAGATGGTACCGAATTCTTTCGGTGCATCCAGCATCATCGTGCCGGTAAGCTTACCTGTTTCCGGATTTCTATGGCAGCTAGCACACAACATCATGGCTAATTTTTTCCCCCGTTCGATACTGGCAGGGGTGCTTACTACCCTGTGATCGATTGTTTGAGTTTCATAAGATGGAATCCCTCTGAATTGAATAAAAAGGAAGCCAATTAAGCCAAATCCCACGATGATAGACAACAGGATACCTAAAATTTTAAAGAGTTTTTTCATAGTACAAAGAGTTAGTTGGTTAGTTAATTTAGTATAAAATAGGTTGATTTGTAAAATCAAAAATAGTAAAATTTCAAAATGTCAACTATTTTACGAAATGGTGATATACGGAAGTAGCTGTTTATTTCACCCGAAAGCGAAAAGTCAATGTATTAATACCCGACGTTGAGTGTTGCATTTGGCTGAGTGATTAGTTTTGCTCCGGATTCAACAGATAGTCGTTTGCAATTGACAACCTCACCGGAAAAAATAATGCAGTCGGGGGTTCCTGCCGGAATAACCACTTCATCGCTCAATGTCGGAACACCGCAATCCCAGTTCGTGCTTAATTGCCAATTATGATCTATTTGACCGATCCAATGAATTGTCTTCACGGGAACGCTTTCTTGAGTAACTGTGCTTTTGGCACAAAGCCACAGGTCGGGATCGAAAACCGCATCGGTAGGTGAAAAACCAATTGTTTCGAAAAACAAATTATCTTCAGGGGTGTTTTGCTGAAATATCAAAATGGTATCCTGTGTTCCGTTGATAAATTTGATGGGAACAGGCATCTCGAAAAATGTATTTCCGCCCGAGGAGTGCGTTTGTTGAATGTCGACCCTGAGCTTATTGTTGCACGAAACATCCACCGACCAGGTAATTTGATAATCCGGCCACCCTTCACCATAGTACCAATCGTTAAAAAACTCAGTAAGAGTGGTGTCGCCTGCGGTTTCCATATGTGATATAAAATCAGAAGTGAGGGCGTAATCGTAAACCAAATCAGGATCGTTGATGTATGCATTTAAGCCTGAAAAAAAGTCAACATCGCCCAATACCCAACGCAACAGGTGAAGAAGGTAGGCTCCCTTGTTATATGATAATCTGGAGCTGAAAATTCTATTGACACTGGTGGTATCATCACAATAAACAGAACCAAAGTTATTACTCAGTATGTTGCTTCGTTTGCCGGCTAACCAACTGCTAAATGTGGTGGTCTGAATCCCCTGTTCACAAGTCAGCCCCTCCAGATAAGTAGCAAACCCCTCATTCAGCCAGATATCGTGCCAGCTCGCACAAGTAATTTTGTCACCAAACCATTGATGGGCCAATTCATGGATCAGTATATAATACCACCATCCTCCCATAAATGTCATGGTCGTGTGCTCCATGCCACCACCAAACCTGCACTGCGCATGTCCGTATTTTTCAGTTTCATAGGGGTATGGGCCGAATTTGTCAATAAAGAAGTTCATTACTGTATCCAATTGCACGGTTTGTGAATGTGCATAAGCCGAGTCGCAAGGAAAAACATAATTAAGTACGTCGAGCTGTCCTCCATTAATCAGATCAATGGTATCATGATAAATGGAATACTCAGCAGCAGCAAAGGCTATCAGATAGGCTGGTATGGGATAACGGTGTTTCCAATGATCAGTGATTTTGCTTCCTAAGGTATCACGTGCTATCAATACCCCGTTACTTCCAATATTATATTTTATGGGAGCGGTTACCAAGATGTCGACAGAATCTATTTTATCTGTCAGTCCTTCTTTGCATGGCCACCAATTTTTGGCTCCATAGGGTTCTGAAAGAGTCCACATAACAGAATCCTGGGTTGAACAGGTAGTAATGGCTGTCATAAAAGCCCCAAAGCCACCCGAACTTGGGACACCATGATAATATATCGTGACCGAATCCAGAGTTCCTGAAGCAATTGTGCCAGGAAAAACGATCTTTAGCTCGATGGAAGTCGAAAAATAGTGACTAACACCGTTCCCATGGTAATTAACCGAGTCGACTACCATATTATTTCTAAAATCAAAATACATGAAATTCAGGTCCGATGTTGGAATAAAGTAGGTCGTTACGTTTCCCTCAATGAATACTACCGCCGGGTTTACTTCAAGCTCAAGGCGATGATACTTTATATCGTAATTTGCCTGACTGTTGGTAGACCGGGAAGTAGATGAAGAAGTTTGACTTTTATATTGATAAGGTTCACCCTTCATGACAATAGGTTTATCCTGAACAACCTGGCCTATCAGACTGAAATAAAAAAACAAAGGCGATAAAATGAGAAATCTTTTTCTAATCACGGACTGATTATTTTGGTTCTTTCTTTCGCAATAATACTAAATATCTCATTATTAACGATGTTTGATTTTTTTCTAATTGTTTAGTTAATTTAATATTGCATTTCCGTTAGGTTTGTCTGCCCTAGGCTTGGACCCATGAGGAAAGGATGTTTTCATTGTCTTAAAGAAAACCTGATTACTTTGGGATTCATTTCATGTCTGAAAGGGGCATTTTTGTATCTTTGTGGTCATTCAATCGGTAAAACCAAAAACTTATGCAAGTAGAATACGTTGTACTGGTGAACCAAGAGGATCGTCCTTTGGGAACACTTGAAAAAATGGAAGCCCATGAAAGAGGCGTACTCCATCGTGCCTTTTCGGTTTTCGTGTTTAACAAGTCGGGCGAACTCATGCTTCAAAAACGTGCCGAGGACAAGTACCATTCGCCAGGGCTTTGGACCAATACCGTATGTAGCCATCCGCGTTTGAACGAAGCGGTGATTCAGGCTGCCCACCGGCGTTTATTGGAGGAAATGGGTTTTGATTGCGAACTGAAAAAGATTTTTTCGTTTTTATATAAAGCCGATGTTGGAGACGGGCTGACCGAACATGAGTTTGATCATGTGTTTTTTGGCACTAGTGATGATTTGCCAAATCCCAATCCTGAAGAGGTAGGCGAATGGAAATACATGCCTTTAGAAGAGGTGATCGCCGATGTTTCGAAACATCCTGAAGAGTATACTGTGTGGTTTAAGATTGCCTTAAAACAGGTTGCAAAACACGTTGAAAGCCAGGACGCGATGTTTTAAGGGATTCTTAAAATAAAAACTCTATATCTCTTGTATCGTTTTGATTTGCAATATTTAATTTCCAATGGGGAGACGGAATAACAGCATGATGGTGTAAAGTTCCTCCTTCACTCCGCCACATCCTAAAGCTGGATGTCCTTGTTTGAATGTCACATCAGGTTTCCGGAAATAAGATGCTAACCTTCTGTTGCCTTACCTTCTTAGAATGACCACCGTATCATCCGTATCAGGGATATGGATCAGTGAGAACCCCATTTTCCGGGTAAATTCATCCACCGCTTTTACAATACCGGGCCAGTCGGGGTTGTAGTCGTGGATGAAGATCATGCCACCGGGGGCAAGTCGTGGATAGAAAAATTCCAATCCTGATTTGGTGGGGTGGTATAAATCTGCATCCATGTTTACCAGGGCAAATTGTTCGTTTTCGGCTTCTATTTGGGTTTGAGAAAAATCTCCCGGATGGAAAATAAATTCTTTTGCATCCAGGCGTTGTTTCACTCTTTCGGGAGAAGTGTCGGCAAAGTGGTGTGTTGTATATCCGGCTGCTTTACCGGTTTCTCCTTCCAGGTCTTTTGCCTGAAATCCACTAAAGGTATCGAAGAGGTGAAAGGGTCTGGATTCATCCATCAGGTGGAGAATTTCGGCGGAATCACCTTTGTAAACGCCCAATTCGGCAAAACTACCCGGGACGTTTTGTTTTTTAATTTGTTCCACCGCGAACCACCAGGTAAAAAAACGGATGCTGTCTTTGTAACGGCTTTCTGATTTCTGAAGTGATTTTGAAATATGTCCTGCTTTCATCTGTTGCTTCCAAAGACGGGGCTGGTAATTTTTTCCAAAGAAAGTTTCGTAGACGTAATACAGAGCAAAGAGGAGAAGTGCCGCAAGGAGAATGAGTTGGATGGAGTTGACGAGAGGAAAACCTGCCTGGCCGGTAGGCAGGGACCCCGAAAGCCTTCGGGGGAAGTCAGAAGTGGGGAGATTGGAGAGGGAAGTGGGGAGTTCGAAGCCTGAAGTCAGAAGTCCGAAGTCTGAAGTCGGGAGACTGAAGATCAAAGTGAGCATAATTAGATTTTGCAGGATCATTTGATTTTATCTTTAAAGGCGATCATTTGGTTCATAAGGTTGAGGGCGAATTCATATTGTCAATGTCTGAAATATGTTGACCACTTTTAATTAAAAATTAAGTAACAAAATTAATTAAAAATGGCAACCAGATAACCAGTCAATCAAATCCGGAAACTATGTTGAAATATGCAAAAATATTTTTACATTTACACTTTAATGAAATCTATGCTATATGGATAGATAGTAAATTGCCGAAGTTGCGCCAAAGCGGAAATAAGTGCAATCGTATTGTAGTTAGCACGTAGTTGTGGGCCATAATAAAGAACAGTAGTTAACAAATTATCTATGAGAAAAATTGAAAATGTAATACTAATAATTGCTGGTGTATTCTTTATCTTTTTTATTGTTCAAGTTTTAGTACAAACTGGTTTTTACTGGTTCGTGAATTTTAAAATAGCATCTGACTGGGCATCTTCTGTTAGTGGCATTCTTGCTTTCTTTAGTTTCGTTTTAATCTACTTTTCCTTTAAGTACCAACAAAAATCTTTCAATAGGGGCATTATTGAAACCAATTTTTTTGAAAAAGTAAAAATACATAGAGATAATGTACAAACTATGGAACATGAAGACCCTGAATCAGAGTCAAAAGAAGATATAAAAATTGTCAGAGGAGTCCGGGTATTTATGTCGTTACTTAATGAATTTAATGTGGCTTTTAGGTCACTTGAAAGTAGATTAGCAGGGTGGGAAACGGAAAACATATATAAGGATAAGTATGAATATAATACTGAGAAATTAAAACTTGAACTTGCTGGGCTAAACATTGACCTCAGACTTTTGAATAAAATTAACATCTCATACCTTGTGCTATATTACGGTGCTACAGTTCAAGGAAAAGAAATGCTCAGAAGTTTCCTTAAAAAGAAATATAATGAAGAATTTGTCGATAGCATAGTTGGTTATTATGAAAGCATGCCTGTTTACTATTCTGAATACCGTAATGAATTCAATTTCAATAATTACGTAAATAAAGAAAAAAAATTCAAAAAATATTTTGGCGGACATCAGAATAGATTAGGACACTATTTTAGACATTTGTTTCAAACAGTTAATTACATTAATACACGAGAAGACTTAACATATAGGGAAAAATATGAATATATTAAAACATATAGAGCGCAATTTTCAACCTATGAACAAGCACTAATATTTATCAATAGTCTTTCGCAATTAGGTGAAAATTGGGAATTTAATCAAACTGACATTGACTTAAAACTAATTACAAAATATAATCTGATAAAAAATTTATCTAACCGTTTTGTTAGAAATATATCTGTGATAGACTTTTATCCGGCTATTGCTTATGAAGTTGAATCCTATGACATTATAAAACGAAAAATATTAGAAAAAAAATACAAATAATTACGGCCTACAACACTGCAAATACTTTATGGCGGGTTTCGGTCTGAATATGAACATTTTAGTTCCAAATAAAAATCATCGTGGACAGAAAGATTTGTCTTTTAAAGTCCACCACAAAGCATATGTTGCCCTTAATGCAAACGGATAAAAATTAGACTAAGTAATAATTTAAAATGTAATACGATGAAGAAAAATATTTTGATTTTCACAATCCTAATCATAACAACAAGTGGATTAATTTATGGTCAAGATTTTCGAAAAGCAAACTGGGGAATGACAAAAGCCCAAGTTAAACAAACAGAGACAAGTGAGATACTAAAAGAAACAGATGAATTGCTTTCTTATAAATCGGAATTGGCAGGTTATAAGAGTCTCGTTATCTATATTTTTGCTGGCGACAAATTGACTAGAGCCAAATATTCAATAATTGAAGAACATTCAAATAAGAACGATTATATGACAGATTACAATTCAATAAAAGGAATGTTGGAGAAGAAATACGGAACACCAAAGGACGATGAGAAAGTATGGAAAAATGATTTATACAAGGAGGATTATTCTCAATGGGGATTTGCGGTAAGTCTTGGGCATTTAATGTATTATTCTTCATGGGAAAATGACAGAACAAGCATATTTTTCTTATTAAATGGTGAAAATTATGAATTGAAAACAGTTATTGAATATACAAGTAAAGAATTAGGTTCTGTTGAAGATGAAATGAGAGATAAAGAAGCATTATCGAATTTTTCAGATACTGGATTTAGAACAAGTAATTGGGCGGCTACAATTTCTGATGTAAAATCTAATGAAAAATTAGCAGTAATTGACGAAAGTAGTTCTTTATTGGCTTATGAAACAACCATTTCAAATATCAAAACAATTGTAGGCTATTTGTTTACTGAAGAGAAACTAACAACAGGTCGTTATCTTGCAACAGAAGAACACTCAAATAAGAATGACTATATAAATGATTATAACACGCTAAAAGACTTGTTGGAAAAAAAATACGGGAAACCCCAAAAGGACAATAAAATATGGAAAAATGACCTTTATCAAGACGATTATTCACAATGGGGTTTTGCTGTGAGTTTAGGACACCTTTTATATTATTCAACTTGGGAAACGGAAAAATCAGAAATTACAATAATGTTATCAGGCGAGAATTATAAGACACAATTAATGATAGAGTATGAAAGTATAGAACTAAAAGGATTTAAAGAAAAAGCAAATGAGAAGAAAAATCTGAATGACTTTTAGTAAGAATTACTACACTCAACACGCAATAAAAAACATAGGGCATAAAGTGCTAAATTTAAACGACATAACATTTAATACTTGATAGATATGTGCTTCGAAATGCCCTACATTTCTTATTGCCAAACCGTTGGCAACCATAAAAAATACGACCCTTGACAGATTCAAGTAAATTGTTTATTTTTGAATAGTAATTTAAAAAACAGATGATTATGAATATGACATCTCAAATAAAAAACAGCTTGATTTTGAGAATAAAAGATTCTAAAGACCTGAATTTTCTTATCGCACTTCAGACAATATTTGATTCATCGGAACAATCTCTTTATCAATTATCTACTGAACAGAATGCTTCAATAATAAAAGGCAGAGAAGATATTAAAAATGGAGATTATATTGAGAATGACCAATTAATGGATGAGATGAAAAAATGGCTAACAAAAGAATAATTTGGTCAACTGGTGCAAGTAGAGAATTGAAACAAATTCTTGAATATTTTAATCAACGGAATAAAAGCACTCGCTATAGTTTAAATCTGCTTAACGATATTGAATATTTAACCAATAATCTTTCGAAAAATGAATTAATTGGAAGATTGGGCTTTCCCATTTTTGAGCGTCGCAGATGCTGATAAAAGGAAATATTCCGTCTCCCACCTCTTAAACTATCTCCGCTACCACAAAAGTACTTCCTCCAACGTAAATTACATCATTTCCTCCGGCATTGTTAACCGCTGCATTGTAAGCCTGACGCACAGAATGATAGGTTTTACCGTTGAGTCCGGCCTTAAAAGCTTCCTCACTTAGCTGTTCCACATCGCGCCCACGCGGAATATCGGGTTTGCAAAAATAGTAGGTTGCATTTTTTGGTAAAAGATTGAGAATAGAAAAAGCATCTTTGTCGTTCACCATCCCGAAAACCATGTGAAGCTTATCGTACCTTAGCTGGACCAACTGATTGACAACAGCTTTGATGCCATCCACATTGTGGGCAGTATCGGCAATGGTAAACGGGTGTTTTTGCAGAATCTGCCACCGTCCCATTAATCCAGTGTTTCCTATCACATTTTCAATTCCTTCACCCACTTGTTTGTTTTCTAATTGAATACAACCATGGGCCCTGAGGATTTCGATGGTCTGCACTACCGTGCAGAGATTTTCCATCTGATAATGACCCAACAAGGGCAAATTCAGTGCGTCCAGGTAGGGAAGGTTTTTATACCAGATGTCGCAGGGTTGCACAGATGAATCGCGGGTTTGCAGTCTGCGCACATCTACCTGGTCCTCTGCAAAATAGATTTCCGAACCACCTTCCTCTGCTTTATTGATAAAGACCTGTTTGGTTTCGGGCTGACGTTTGCCAATGACTACAGGAATTCCGGCTTTAATAATCCCGGCTTTCTCACCGGCAATTTTCTCCAGTGTATCGCCCAGAAATGCGGTGTGATCGAATCCGATATTGGTGATCACGGAAATCAGGGGTTCGCATCGGTTGGTGGAATCGAGCCTGCCACCCATCCCGGTTTCGAGTACTACGAAGTCTACTTTTTCATGTGCAAAATAATCGAATGCCAACCCCACTGTCATCTCAAAAAAGGACGATTGGATGATATTGAAAATGGCTTGGTGTTTTTCCACGAAAGTGACTACAGCGTCTTCGGTGATCACCTGTCCATTGACTCTGATACGTTCTCTGAAATCTTTCAGATGAGGACTGGTATAGAGTCCTGTTTTATATCCGGCCTCCTGTAAGATGCTGGCGATCATGTGCGAAACGCTGCCTTTTCCATTGGTTCCGGCAATGTGGATGGCTTTAAGCTGTTTCTCAGGATGATCCAACGCCTGCAAAAGTACATCCGTATTATCGAGGTTGGCTTTGTAGGCGGCTTGGCCCACGCGTTGGTACATGGGTAATTGCTCAAAAAGCCATTGTAAGGTTTCTTTATAGTTCATGGGCATTCCCGGAGGGGTGCTCCGGCTATTTCATGATAATAAAATTGTAGGTGATGGTACCCCGTTGTAAATCAGCAGCTTGTTGGTCTTTGGTAAAGGTGGAATTTAACGCTGCATCAATGGCTACCTGACGCAGGGTAGCATCCAGTACGGTAGTCCCTTTGGGATTTACCTGTGCTTTTTTCACATTCCCATCCCTGTCCACCCAGATTGAAACCACCACCGAGCCCTGTTCTGTCACTTTTGGTGATGGTGTTTCCAGATGTACACTTCCTCTTCCGCCAAGGAAAAACGAAGGTCCGTTGCCTTTTCCACCCCGGCCATCATATTTCTCACTGTCCTTGTCACCATGGGGTTTTCCCTGATCACCGGGACCATCGGTTATGCCCTGGCTGCTGCCGGTTTTGGCATTTGAAGTCCCTTTGTACAAAGCCCGGCTGTTGACCACAGGTTTTGGTTCCTCAACCACCACATCTTCTACAGGCGTCTCCTGTTGAAGAACGATGGTGTCTATCGGTTTTTCTTCTGGTTTCTTCTCAAGTATTTTCTCTGGTTCAGGCTTAACCTCTGGTTTCTTTTCCGGCTTTTTGGGCTTTTCTACTATTTTTTTTTCTTCAATAACGGGTGCTTCTTCAATGTCCTGACTGATTATTTCTTCTTCTATCAACTCAGGCTCAGGTTCGGGGGGCGTTGTAATTTCTTTGGGTTGAGGGGCAGGGGTTGACAGAGGCGGTGGATTGTCTTCCTGTATCACCCCCGATCCACGGTCATCGTATCCCAGGTTTACTTCCACTCCTTCTTCTCCGGGCAAAGGAAGCGGTGTGCGTAAGGCAATAAAGAACAAGGCCACCAATAAAATCAGGTGTATCATGATGGTACCTGCGACGGCTCTTCTTTTGTCTTTATTTAGTTTCATGGTGCTTAATCATCCATTATCGTTTGGGCGAGGTAGCCAGAATCACTTTATGTTGGGTGTTGTTTTTTTTGTTGATTTCGTTTATGGCATCAATCACCACCACGATATCCTGAACCGGTACCGTCTTATCTGACCTCAGAACCACCGAAGCAGCCTGTTCGTTTCTGATCAGGCCAAACAATACATTTTCGAGGTTGGTTGGATCCACTTTTCTTTCTTCCACGTAAATGTCGCGATCTTTGTTCACATAAACCGTCACCGTTTGCTTCGACATGGTCTTGCTTTGGCTGCTGGGCAAAAGCAATTTGATGGCATTTGGCGCGACAAGGGTTGAGGTAAGCATGAAAAAAATAAGCAACAGGAAAACAATGTCCGACATGGATGCCATGCTGAAATTGGTGTCGCGTTTATTTCGCATTTGAATAGCCATAATCTTCTGTTATTTGGCAGGTTCGTTGAGTACATCCATAAATTCGGTGGCGGTAATTTCGAGTGTGTATACCACCGACTGAACCCTGGATACCAGAATGTTGTAGAAAATATAGGCTGCAATACCAACGATTAAACCACCCACGGTGGTTATCATGGCCTGGTAAATGCCTTGCGACAGCAGCTCGATGTTGATGTTGTTTCCTGCCATCGACATGTCATAGAAAGCACGGATCATTCCAATGACTGTTCCAAGAAATCCCAGCATCGGTGCAGCTCCGGCAATGGTTGCCAGACCCGCCACGTTCTTTTCCAAATTAGAAATTTCCAATTTTCCGGAATTTTCGATGGCGGTGCTGATGTCGTTCAAAGGACGGCCAATACGCGAAAGCCCTTTGCTGATCATCCGCCCGATAGGGGAATTGTTAGCCAGGCATAAAGCCTGAGCCGATTCAAGTTTCCCATTGAGGATAAAATTTCGAATATTGTTCATGAACCCTTTGTCCTGCTTTCTGGCCTTGCCTATAACCAGGAGCCGCTCGAAAAAAATATAAAACGCGATCACCGAAAGCACGCCCAAAATGACCATGATCGACCCGCCTTTCATCACCAGATCAAGAATGGGTAAGGTAATTTCACCTTCACCACCAATAATAGCAGCAGGTTCCTGAATTTGCAAAATGATTCCTGTTATCATAGGATTAATTTCTGAATAAAAATGTAAAATTAGTTCAATTCAACTTTCTCCTTTTTCCGGAGATTGGTATTTGTAAACAAACTCCTGTTAATACAAACTCTGTTTTGCGGGTGTTATTATGTTGGCTTAGAAAATATCTGATCCTAAAGAACAGATGGGATTTGGCATCAATGGGTTTTTTTATGCGATTTGAACTGATGCCGGGGAGATAAAAAAAAAGAATTGAGATACGAAAGAAGGAATTGAAACCTTATCTCATTCTTCATTTTATTATTTTAATAATATTACTCATTAATCTGTAATTTTATCTCCTTTCAATCGTCTGGTGTAATGATATGACAGTAGAAGAATTTACCAATCAAATGCTTCCTTTTAAGGATAAACTGTTCAGGTTCTCATACCGTTTGCTCGGAAACAGAGACGATGCACAGGACACCGTACAGGATGTTTATCTGAAGATGTGGAATATCCGGGGAAAGCTGAAGGAAGTTCGGTGTCTGGAGGCTTTGATGATGACCACCACGCGGAATTTGTGCCTGGACCGTTTAAAAAGTAAAAGCAATAAGTTCATTACACTTCATGAAGAATTTGGAAAGGGAAGCGAGGAAACACCCCACACGCAGATAGAACATGCCGATATGCTGAAATGGGTGAAAAAAGAAATGAATGGGCTTCCCGAACAACAAAAAACATTGCTACATCTACGCGATATGGAGCAACTGGATTTTGATGAAATCGCTGAAATTACAGGGTTCGACCTGAATTACATCAGGGTAAACCTTTCGCGGGCACGCAAAAGCTTAAGAGAAAGAATACTAGAAATTAACAGCTATGCAACCACAGGAATTAAATCAACTAATTGAAAAATACTACGAGGGACTGACCTCCCTTAAAGAAGAAATGCAGCTTTTAGATTGGCTGCGGACTTCTCCCGAAGGAGGCGCTTATGCTGATGTTCTGGCACAGCTTGAGATAATGCTGCAACTGAATACGGATATAAAGACCGATCCCGGATTTGATCAGCAGATTATTGCGGCTCTTCAGGTCGATCAGCCGATGAAAAACAGGTGGTTACAGACTTCTCGTCTTACGGGCATTGCCGCTACTGTATTGGTGTTTCTAGCCGTGTGGATTGGCAGTGAACTATTGAAACCCACCGAGGTCTATGGCACTATCAACGATCCCAAACTTGCTTTTAACGAAACTACGCGGATTCTGGACAAGGTTTCCGGTGGGTTGAATAAAGGCCTCAAACCTGCTCAGCAATCCACTGAAAAGTTGGTGAAAGGGTTAAAAAAAGTAGAAAAAGCAATTGAAAAATCGAACCAACTCAACGAAGTCAATAAAGCCTCACAATACCTGAATTCATTTACACGGGTATATATTAAACTCGGACATAAGAATAACAAAAATTAGTAACCATTAAATATTAAAACCATGAAAAAGACCATTTTAATTACCGCATTGTTTTTATTAGCACTGATGCCAGCGATACTCCAGGCACAGACGGCCATTGATAAACTTTATGACAAATATGCCGGACATGAAGGGTTTACCAGCATTAACATTTCACCCGGGATGTTTCAGATGCTGGGTAATCTGGACACCGATGACAGCACAGAGGGAGTAAAAGATGCCCAAAATGTGATGGAGCAGCTTAAAAGCCTCAAGATGTTGGTTTATGAACCTAAAGAAGGACAGAAATTCGACTTCATGTCAGAGGTCAAAAAAACAGTCAAACTGGGCGATTATGAAGAACTCATGGCCATTCGTGAGGAAAATTCCGATATCCGTTTTCTGGTGAAGAAAACCAAGGACGATCATATTTCAGAATTGCTGATGCTGGTGGACGATGATAACGAGGGACTGATCATGAGCATGACCGGTAACATCGACATGAACACCATTTCAGAAATAGGTAAATCGATGAATATGAAGGGAATGGAGAATCTGGATAAGCTGGACAAAAAGTAACCCCAGCAGATGATGTAATAAAAAAAGGGGCTTGCGCATACTGTGCAGACCCCTTTTTGTTTGGTTTGGATTTAAACTTATAAAAGTTTCTCGATTTCTACCGTTGTGGCAGCATTGCTGGGTCTGGAAGCATTTGTATTTACAATATTGCCCTTGCGATCAACAAGTATATAGCGGGGAATCGTTCTTACATTCAGCAGTTGGTTGTATTCCTGATGCACTTTTTGGCTGGCAAGGTAATGATCTCCGGTTATCTGTAGCTGTTTGATCATACCTTCCCATTTGGCTGCATCCTGATCAGAAGAAATGTAGATGAACACCACGTCTTTTCCTTTCAGTTGTTTTTTCATTGTCGCGGAGTGTGGCATTTCTCCCCGGCAGGGTCCACACCAGCTGGCCCAAAAGTCTACATAAATTACTTTGCCTTTATATTTGGCCAGAATATCATTAAAACCCATGCCGGCATTGTCTGCGTCACGTAGGTTTACCAAATGGGCACCTTCGGGAAGTGCTTGTGTTGCATTGGATTGTTGTGAAAAAGCGGTCATGCCCACTAACAATATGCTTAGGGTAATAATTGATTTAAATGTTCGCATTGTGATTCTTTTTTCTGCAAAAATAGCATCATTTACATTCCTTGTGAAATTTTAACACTATTTTAGAATTACTGGATATAAGCAGGGTGTTGCGAATTGAATAAATGAAGCATTAAACAGTGATTATTGAATGGAGAGTTAATGATATGAAATCCAGATTAAAATGTTAATTGACCAATTACTGTGTAAACACAAACTGAATCATATTTGCCCCCATTTCCAGTGCTTCATTTCTTTTTTCCGGTGAGTCGTGGTGGACTTGCACATCTTCCCATCCATCACCCAAATCGCATTCGAAATCATAAAAGCAAACTAACCTGCCACCAACAAACAACCCAAAACCCTGCGAGTCTTTGTTGTCGTGTTCATGGATTTTAGGCAATCCATCGGGGAAATTAAATTTCTGATGATAAATGGGATGATTTAAAGGAAGTTCAACAAACTCCTGATCGGGAAACACCCTTTTCATCTCCCTGCGGATATACGGATCAAGACCATAATTATCGGAAATATGTAAAAAGCCTCCCGACATCAGGTACTTCCTCAGGTTTTCCACCTCCTCGGGTGATAATATAATGTTTCCGTGTCCGGTAATATGTACAAACGGATAATTAAATAACTCGCTGCTTCCAATCGGAACAGTTGGAATATCCGTGTTGATATTGGTATTAAGCCGGTCGTTACAAAATTTGACCAGATTGGGCAACGAGGTGGGGTTGGCATACCAGTCGCCACCTCCATTGTACTTCACCAATGCAATGGAGACTTCCTGCGCACGGGTGGAATAAACAGTCAGGGCAATAAGGGTTATGATGATATATTTAAGAAATTTCATTAGCAAGTTTATGTATTCAAGAGATTGATTACGTGAATGGTATGACAAGCTGCCACGCCGGCAGTTTCGGTCCTTAGCCTGGCAGGTCCCAGTTTAACCGGAATAAAACCCTGTTGTTTTGCTGCTTCTACTTCTTCGCGTGAGAAATCGCCTTCCGGGCCAATCAGCACCAGGGTGTTTTTGTTTGGTTTGCACAATTGTGCAAGTTCCTGCGTCACGACTTTATCAATAAAGGCAATGAATTTATCTCCTTCAAAGCTTTGTGTAATAAAGGAATTAAACTTTTTAGGCTCATGCAACTCAGGCAGCCGGCTTTTTAACGATTGTTTCATGGCTGCCACCAGTACTTTTTCAAGTCTGTCGGGCTTTACATCGCGCCTTTCCGAGTGAAATGTGATGATGGGGGTGAGGCTGTCTACACCCATTTCGGTGACTTTCTCCAGAAACCACTCAAAACGGTTGATGTTTTTGGTGGGGGCTACGGCCAAATGGATTTGGAAGTTCCTGGTATCATCCCCATTTCTTTCGGTCTTAACCTCAACCTTACACCCTTTTGCGTTGCCATCAATGATCTCACACTCGTAAAACATACCCTTACCATCGGTGGTGGTAATCACGTCACCAATCTGTTTTCGTAACACCCTAATCAGGTGCTTCGACTCTTCTTCATCCAGTTTAAACTGCGGTTTCTGAAGTTGGGGTGTGTAAAATAAATTCATGACGACAGCAAACGGATTTATCTGACAATGATGACTTTGTGTGTGGATAATTTCCCGATTCCCGAGGTTTTGATAAGATAAATCCCCGGTGCACATTGGCTGCTTTCGTTCATTAAAATTTCGCCCGGGCCATTTACAGGTTTGCTCATCAACTTTTGGCCCATCCGGTTGAGCAGTTCAACCTGATGGATGCCTGATTTCTCAGGAACCAACACATGGATGACTCCGTTGGATGGATTCGGGAAAATATGAACATCTGAAATAGCTGGTTGTTGATCAACTCCAACGGTCTGCGAAATGGATACGTTGTCGATGAGTATGGCATTACCATAAAAGCTGTAAGTTTCGAAAGCAATTTTAATGTTCGGCATTCCCAGCCAGGCGTCGAGATTGATCACGTTACACTCACTTCCCCAGCCGTCACCACACCAATCGGAGGCCATCTGAGGGAAGAAAGGATCGATGGTAGGTTCGTGGGTGGCAAAATTACCTGAACCATCCTCACCCATGGCTTTTAAGCGGGTCCAGGTATCGCCACAATCAGCCGACAGGTATACAATCAGCGAATCGGTGGCAGGAACGGCTGTATTTTGTGCGTAAGCATGTTGAAATTCAAGATAGGCATTGGTCATTCCTTCCAGGTTAAAAGGAGGGGAGATGAGCCGGTCGCGTTGCCCGATGGCCATGTAGTCGCGGAAGTTTACTCCTGCAGCTGTATGACCAGGGCTGTTTCCACCAATGGAAAATAGTTCCCAGGTTGTGCTATGGTCCGGGTTCTCAATTTCCCAATTGTTTCTATCAAAACCATTGTATTCAAAATCTTCGGCAAACCAGGGTTGATAACCTCCGGCAGATATCAAATCAAATTCAGTCAGTGTGGAAGACCCATTCATGTTGGTTGCTGTAAGTGTAACAGCATAATCGTTGGCCTCATTGAATTCCACTTCCGGATTTTGGTTGTAGGGGTCTGTTCCATTGATAAAAGTAACAGTAGAAGGATCGAACTGCCATTCCCATTGGATGGGACTGTACAGGCTTAAGTCGGTAAAACTCACCGGTTGGTTGACACAAACTTTCTCAAGATCGGCAGAAAAACTGATTTCAGGAAGGATGGATGAACTTACCGTGATAAACTGTTGTTTGGTAACCACATCCGTTCCCAACACATTGGAAGCTGTAAGGGTAACGGTAAAAGTACCTTCGTTCGGATAGACAATGTTTTGTGGGTTTTGGTCGCTGGAAACAGCGGGAACACCACCTTCAAATTCCCATTGCCATTCGGAAGGAACGCCAATGGTGAGGTCGGTAAAGTTGATGCTTTCACCGGTAGGAATAAGGGTTTCATCCGATGTAAAATCGGCCACCGGAGAAAAGGATGGCTTCACCATGGCCCACCAGGTTCCCCAGGTGTCGCCACTCTGTGGTATCATGGCGAATTCCTGTAAAGCCCAGAAGTCGATGTCGTTTTCGGGATCCACGCAAGTGGCTGAATAGTCACCCCAACGGTTGCGGTCGCCGCCATAGGTTTTGTAATAGGGTGCTTCGCCGTCCTTGTATTGATAATAGGTACGCATGGAGTTGGGTTCGTCGTAATAGGCTTTAAATGAATATCCTGCACCGGCATATTGGGTACTTGAAAATACATTGTGCCCGATCATCACATCTTCGTTGGCGTTTACCGCGATGGAAGGAAAGGCAAATGAAAATGTGTTCGACTGATCCTCAATTCGGCCATGTTCAAGAATCACTCCGTCGGTATCAAGTTCCCACCATTGCACGGCGCAACGTTGTGGGTCGCCTGCCGGAAGAAATACATGGTGCACCGCCCAAAGTTTGTTGTTCCGGTAAATAACGGTTTCCATGCGTGCGTCCACAGAATTTATCAACTGCGAGGAGCCAAGCTGTGGCAGAAAATTGCCATAATCGCCACCCCATCCTGACCAGGGTTCTGGTATTCCAATGTCGCCCTGGTATTCAAAAACCGGATTGTTGAGCTCGCCACTCAGTTTAAATTTCTTGATGTATCCGTATCCGTTTTGATCGCCATCACCGGTGGCAATAAGGTACTGATCTTCAGTTTCATTATCGTAAGTAACCGATGGCACCAGGGTAAATCCTTCGTAGGTGGCAAATCGGGTAAAATTGATGTCCTCATCGCCATTGTAGGCCGCCATCTTATCAAAAACAAACACTGTGCGGTAATAATCGCCACCAAACATATTTCCGCTTACGGTGATCCATTTTTTGTTGAAACCAATGCTGGGATAATCAAACCAGGCGATATTGGAGGCATCGGTATCAACCCAGTAAAAGTTCCAGTCGCCCATGGGATCCGACGAGGTGCTTACACCAATGTACAACTTCGATTCATTTACGTTGGAGCCACTGGGAGTGGTCATAATCCAACGGTCGTTGTAGGGATCGTACAGTATTTTAGGGTCAAAAGTACCGGTTGTGCCGGGAAGTGGTCTCCAGAAATTTCCCAAAGCGGTGGTCATCAACACATTGCCCTCTTTGTCCTGAATGCGGACTTCCGTATTCAGGGTGGTCATCAGGTGGTTGGGACCGGCAGCGCCCATTACGTCGGGAGGTATCGATCGCTGGTTGTCTTCCAGTGAGAGGAAATCCCTGGTGGGTGCAGGCGACATTTCGCGGCTAACAGGTTTATTGGCTCTCTGTGGTGAAGGTGCTTCCTGATGGATGATGCGATCGGGATTGGTTTTAAAATCAGGTGCTTTCCAGTTTTTGTTGGGAGTTTTTATCCCTGAAAAGTGGCTGTAGTCTGTGATGGTGTCTTTAGCCATTTCCCCAACGTTTACCGTAGCGCCTTTAATTGCCTTTCCGGCTTTTCCATGATAGCTTTGCGCTGAAAGAGAGGCGCTTAACAAAATAAATAGGGTAATTAAAGATATAATCCGCATGGTGGTTGTACTAAGTGATTGATAGAATACCGGATGCAAATATAGTATTTTGTTGGTTGTGGGGGGAAAGGACTTAAGTCCCCAAAGTACATGCCTCAAGAGTACGGATGCTTGATTCACTATTGGTTAAACACGATTGAGGTATTTTGCCGGATTTTGATTGAGATAATTAAATACGGAAATTGAAACCAGAATCAAAATTATTATCACGGTAGTTGCAGTTCCCAAAAGAAAATAAAGAATATTAATCTGAAGATGATAGGCAAAGTGGCTTAACCAATCGGTCGCATAATACCAGATTAGCGGATAGGTTATTGTGTTGGCAATCAGTAGCCCAAGAAGAAATTCTTTTGAAATCAGTGTGGTAATGGTTATAAAACCGGCACCATGAATTGTTCTGATCATGATTTCCTTGCTTTTTTTTTGCAGGGTGAAAATAAGTAAACCAACTATGCCAAAGATTCCCAAAGAAATTGCAATAAAGGTAAATGTCAGAAATATGGACTTCATCCTTTTTTCATGCTTGTATGTATCATCGATAATTGAAGTATAATCGAGGAGGCTGAAATTTGAAAGTGGTACTAATTCGAGTTGCTTTGATTCAATAAATTTGGAAAGATCCTCCTTATTTCCTTGGTATTTAAGGGCAAGGCAAATGGCAGATTTATCCATGGGATAAATAATCAATGGAGCAATTTCGTCGTACATTGTTTCGATTTGAAAATCGCTTACAACCCCAATAATTTCTTTCCACATAAACTTTTTCCCAACCGGGTTATCCAGTTCAAGGAATTTTACTGCGGCTGCATTCAATATTATAGCATTTGTTTTATCATAGTCACCGGATAAATTAAATGTTCTGCCATCAGTAATGTTGATATCCAGTGTCTTAAAGTAACTCTCATCTGCATACAACATCAACATACTAATTGGCTTTGAATAGTCCTCATTCATAAAGACCTTGGTATAATTATATACAGGACCATAGAGAGGTAGACATGTTGCTAATGAGATATTTAAAATTTTCGGGTTACTTTCAATATCATGGATAAGAGTTCCAGGATCATACCTAAGTTCTTTAGGTAACCGCATCACCAAAATGTTCTCAGGATTAAAACCTAATACGTCTCTGTTTTTAAGAAAATTCCACTGGTTGAGCATGATGGATGAGATGACAATTAGCGTGCTAAAAATAGCAATCTGCCCCAAGACTAGTAGTTTATTCATTCTAAAAAAAGGGAGCTTATTTTCATGTACAATTTGAATGCTTTGTCCGGTTTCATTTCTAACCAAATAAAAACTGACAATTGTAACGGCAATCAATCCGATTAGCAATAAAACACCAATACTGAGTATGAAAGGTGTTATGAAATCATGACCCGAAATTGAGATGCTTTTTTGAAAAATCTCCTCCATATATGGCACTAAAAGGTTTGACAAGATCCATGAGAGCAACATAGCCGTTAAAATGAGGATAAATATTTCAGAGCAGATAAGTGTAATCAAATTGAATTTTGTAGCTCCGTTAATCCTCCTGATCGAATATTCACGCTTTCGTTGACCGTGTACTGCGGCCGTTATGATTATGAAATTGGAGGTGGCAATGAGAAGGATGATCAGACCAAGAAGGCCAAACAAATATACATTTTGCAAACTACCCATGGGCAGAAAATTGTTTATCAGTCCATTTGAGTGAAAGTAGATATCTGATAATTTTTGAAGTTGAAAAGTATATTCTGTTTCAGAAACAGCAGACCGCACAAGCTGGTTAATCTTATTCTCAACCTCAGTTGGATCACTGTTCTTATTCAATACCAGATAGGTAGTAAAAAAATTTTGGTTAATGGTTTTATCAAAGGGCGTCTTGTCAAATTCTTGATTATCTAAGTCAAATTCAATTTTAAAATTCCCGATGATTTCCGCTGAAAATGTGCTGTTGACAGGGATGTTGGTGTATTCTGCAATTACAATAGCCTGTATTTCATTTCCTCCTTTTTTTAGTCTTAAAACGCTACCAATGGGGTTAATTTCCTGAAAATATTTTTGAGCTGTTTTTTGTGAAATGGCCACCCAGTATGGATTGCTAGTGTTTTTAAAGTCGCCTCGAATCAATTTAATGTCTAAATTTTTAAACAGGTCATTATCTGCACAGTAAAAGTGAGTCTCCGGTATAAATTCTTCATTGTTTCTAATGAAGATATCAGAAAGCCGTCTGTACTGAAAAGCAGTATTTACATCAGGAACACTGTTTCTAATCAATGATTTCAATGAAAATGGCGTAAGTGCGCTGGCCCAAGACTGGGATTCGTTGGTCTGAACTACCCGAAATATATTGTTTTTGTTGCTGATGTATTCATCATAAGAGGTTTCGGTTATTAAATACGACAAAATCAACATCAGAAATGACAGCGATATGGCTAAACCAAGGAGCCTTAAAATGAATGCAGTTAAGTGCTTTTTCCAGATTTGAATGGTTATCATAGTTAGATTTAATTAAACTACCTTTTTTTTGTTCGGAAGAGGTTCGTCAGGTTGCAATTGCCTCAATCGCCGTTACTTGCTAATTTAGCCCTAACCACCTCAATCCCTTTATCCATCACAACATCCTGGTTGTTTAGTATTTGGGTGATGGTTGGGTAAAGGGTGATATCAGGTTGGATGCCAAATATTATAAAAGGTTTGCCACTGTATGGGAACTTGCATCTGCGTGTACAAATACGGGCAATGATATCACCGGATAAATCTTCAACCATCAAGGGTGCCCCGGTGGATCCTCCGGTTGGAACCCCAATGAGTTGCGGGCGGTCCTGGATTTCATACAACATAATCAGAAAATCCTCTGCAGCCGAAAATGTGTACTCACCAATAAGTATCACCACAGGACATTGAATACGTTTAATCGTGTCTTCTATCCGGATCGTGTCAGCCTCTTCCTGACGAAACACGTTGTTTTCGTAATAAGGTTTGTATTCATCATACCCAAACCCCATGGCTTTGTACACTGCATCACTTTTTCGGGTTTCGCCGGCCAAACCAAGGAAGTAATTTTGTTTGATTATCCTTTGAATCAAGGAATAGGCTACGCGCGTTGATCCACCTCCATTGTACCGGATATCCACGACAAGCCCATTGGCTTTAAGCAATTGGGGCATAATCTGCTCAATTTGTTCAATGGTTTCCTCTTCAGGGTAAAATCGTGTAACCGTAAGCAGGGCAATGCTGTCGTCGGTGAATGTAAGATCCAGGTTATCAGTATATTTTGGCTTTGCGCCCATAAACTGATATTTCTCTCGTCCCTCATTGTCATACCGGGTAGACTCACCGTTGCGTTCAATCTGCACAGTTTTATCTTCTCCCATTGAATTCCGAAAGGTCAGGGTCAGTGGTTGCGATTTAAGTCCATAAGGAAAAGAACTGGTGCCTATCATCCACTTGTTTGCCTCCGTAGATGCCGAAATATACGGCAACACTTCTTCTTCCATGTATTGTTTGGTGTGCTTTCCTTCAATCTTCACAATTTTCGCACCCAATTCCAGTTGGTTTTTCAGAGTTTCACGATAGCTTTTAATGTAAATATTTTCTTCAACAGAAACCAGACTCAAAGGTGCATAGTCGCAGTAAATACTAAACTTACCCGTGTTAAGAAACTGTGAATGACCATCATTTAATCTGGCGGCAAACGAACTCAGTAATCGGGAAAATTCATAATCGTTTTTGGTGTTAAGCGCCTTTGGGATAGTAGCCTGATAAAGACTGTCCCAGCTAAAGCCCAGTAAATCATAGTTTGCAAAGTTGTATTTCGCCTCACTCCAGAATAAACTCAAGGTATAGATTTTCTGATCATCGGTCATCTTATTTGGAAGATCATGAACTCCAACGATTTCTGTAAATGCTGTATCTGTCTGATTCAAGATCACCACAAACCGGATGGTATCGCGGTTGTGCAGCTGAAAAGTGATTGAATCCACATCAGTGATAAACCTGATTTCCTGGGTTTCTTGGTTATTGTTGAAATAAATTTCAAGCCTGTCGGGATTCAAATCAGGCGAAATTCTCCAATCAGTACCTGTTCCGTTTAGTTGGCGGATAATAATTTCCTGACCTGAAAGCAAATAATGTTGCGACAGCACGATGTTTGGGGTCAACATGGCAGTAAGCAAAACAACATGGATGAATAGTTTTAGTCGGGTTTTCATTGATTGAGTGGGTTTTTGTATTTAATCTGCGTGCCGTTGATTTTATGTTTAAATGGTTGTTATTCTGATGCGTATATTTAACAGGAGGCCAGAAAAGAGTAGGATTGTTAGTTTTTTATAAGCTCGGAAATATTTTTCCCAATGAGGCTATAAAGCTAACAATAATTTGAATTTCAATAAATTTCCAGAAAATATTTTACAACCGTTCCAACACTACCGCCTCATAGCCCAGTAAATCAAGAAAATTGTGTTGTGTCCGGTCGTTGAAACTGATGTATGTGTTGAGCAGCACTCTCCAATGGGTATTTCGGGGCAATGCGATGGTTTTTTTTCGTGAAGTAAAATTGAGAACCACCAGGATATTTTCTTTGTTATGTTGTCTTAAATATGAAAGCACACCGGATTGACCTTTTTCCATAAATTCCATGCCTCCCTCCGTCAGTGCGGCTCTGGTAGAACGGATGTGTAACAACTTTTTATAGAGGGAATAGATGGACATTTCATCTTTGGCTTGATATTCAACACATTTCTCCTGATAACGGTTGTTTACAGGCAGCCAGGGTTTCTGCGTTGAAAACCCGGCATTCACAGAATTGTTCCATAACATGGGTCGTCTTGCCTGGTCGCGCCCTGAATAAAGAGGCCAGTATTTTAGGCCCAAAGGATCACTAATCTTACTTCGTGGAACGGGCGTGTTTTCCATGCCAATCTCTTCGCCATAGTAAATAAATGGAGTGCCCCGCAGCGTTAACATCAGTACTGCCGACACCTTGGCTTTTTTTTCCTGTTCCAAAAACATTCCGTTCCGGTTAAAACTACGGTGTAAGTCGTGATTCGACAATACATGGCACGGCCATCCTTCTTTGGGAATCAGCTTGTACCATTTTTTGATGCTGAGGTAATAACTTCGTGCATTCCATCTGGAAAAAAGCAACGAAAAATCGAAGGCCATGTGCAACGAGTCAGTACCGTTGCCCAGATAACTTGCCGCTATGCCTGCATCACCGGGTGGTAACGTATAGATCTCTCCAACAAGCAGTTTGTCAGAATATTCATTTACAATGGTCCTTAATTGTTTTACAATTTTTAGTGATTTGTTTTGATTGGAATTGTATTTAAGCTCTTGAAAAAACGGAAGTTTAAATGTTAACGGATTGTCCCTGAATTTTTTGTCCTTAATAATCATGTTGATGACATCCAGGCGAAATCCGTCAACACCCATGTCCAGCCAATAGCGCATAATCCCAAAAAATGCTTCCTGAACCTCCTTTAGGCGCCAGTTCAAATCGGGTTGTTCTTTTAAAAACGAATGAAAATAATATTGTTCAGTTTTAGCGTCCCACTCCCATGCACTTCCTCCAAAGGCATTTTTCCAATTGTTGGGAGGACCACCTTTAACCTTGTTCTCCCAGATATACCAGTCGCGTTTTGGGTTGTCGGTTGAAGACCTGGACTCCAGAAACCACGAATGAAGGTGAGAAGTGTGGTTGAGCACCAGATCGAGAATCACCTTGATACCACGCGCGTGTGCTTCATCTAACAGTTGTTTTAAGTCCTCCATACTGCCCAATGTTGGATCTGTTTCAAGGTAGTCGCGCACATCGTAGCCGAAATCGAAGTTGGGTGTTTCGAAAATGGGTGTCAGCCAGATAGCTGCAACACCGAGTTGATGCAAGTAATCGAGCTTTTTTATCACACCTGCCAAATCACCAATACCGTCGCCGTTGGAATCGTAAAAGCTGCGGGTGTAAATTTGGTAAATAGCGCCATGTTTCCACCAGATCCAATCTTCAGGTTCGTATCTCATGGCCTGGATGGTGAAATAAGTTGAATGTCAGTTAATAGTTGGTTCATAATGGTGGTGGCATCATAATCTTTTGACCTAAGCCTGGCTGCCTGCCTGATTTTCTTATGTAACTCTGTCTGATTAAGATAGCTGATTGCTTTTTTTGAAAAGCCGTCTTTGGTATCTGCAAGAAATCCATTTTTACCATCAGTAATAATGTCTTTTGGGCCCTTGTTGTTATAGGCAATTACCGGAAGTCCGCAACTCATGGCTTCAAGCACCACGCAGCTGAATGTATCGAATCTGCTGGGTAATAGGAGTAAATCGGCTGAGGAATACAAATCGACGAGCTGTTTTTGTTCCACCCATCCCATGAAAGTAGCATCGGGTAACAGCTGTTTTAAGGAATCCTCTTCAGGTCCCGATCCTGCAATGATGACTTTTAAATTTGGATGTGTTCCCTTGATTTTCCCTATGATTTCAGGCAGTTCCATCACCCCTTTTTCTTTGCTCAATCGTCCTGCATAAATTACTGTTGGTTGGTTGTTCGGTAAGGTGTTTTTAATTTCATGATTTCTTGTCGTTTGATAAATTTCGTCCACCCAATGTGCCGTCATTTTCAATTTCTCCTTGTCAATTTTCATTTGTTCACCTGAAAGCCAGTTTTGTTGATCTTTGTTTAACACAAAAACCACATCAAACATTTGATAGAAACTTCGTAAGAGCCGTTTTAATCTTTCCAAACTAGGCTTTTCGAGTTGAAGTACTTTTTTTCCAAACAACATCCAATCGGTGTGTAGATAGAAATAAGCCGGCACATGGTAAGCATGTTTAAGAAACTGTGCCACAAGTCCCATGGGTAGCTCAGTAGAGGTCATTACCCGGTCGTATTCGCCCTCTTTGAAGATTGCATTTATTTTGTTGAAATTTGGAATCCTGATAGGTTGCTGGCTGTAGAATGGAAGTGTAAAAGTGGCATCGGGTTTCACCACAATCAGGTTTTTTTCTGATGTTAAATGATCGGAACAAACCAACAAATCGATGGGAAGATCATGTTGTTGTATGTGGCGAAGCATACTCTTTAGCACCATCGACACTCCGTTTTTATCTTCAAAAGTATCAGTTAACCAAAGCATTCGTTTAGGATGTTTGTACTTTTGTAAGTGTTCGGAAAAGTTGTTGAGCATCGGACGGGCATTGTACAACACCTTGATGCTGGTAAAGTTGGCCGCCAATAACATACCCGAAGCCAGAAATGGAAACGACAAGCCGTCCAGGATTTTTAGAAACTCGCTTTTGTTGGCTGAATTCTTGTCTTTTTTGTCCGATGAATTACTCTTTGTTAAATACGTCCGGAGGTCTGCCGGTAATTCAAAATCCTTGAGAATCTGGTCAAACGATAAACCAGTAAAATCGTACGCCAGTTTTAATTTTTCTATTTTTTTTTCGGCTCTCGCCCACAGTAGATTGTTAAGTTCATCGCTGATGTTTTGCACACTCCTGGTATAAATGGCGGCGGCTTGTGTGGGTTGATTTTTTTTAGCATGTGCGATTTTTAGTGCTTCATCAAATACCGGTTTATAAGGTTTTTTAATGAGCATTCGTTTCAGATTTCCGGGGACTACTCCAACAAACGACTGGTGAAACAGTTCCACAAATTTCATGGTTGTTTTGTGTTGTTGCAATTCAGCGAAAGCGTTTGTAATAAACAGCGCCAACATTTTTTCCTGGGCAGTACCCTGGTGTAACAGCACCCTGAGCAATCCCGGATCTTTGTGGTTAATGGCTATCTGACAAACATAATCCAGAAAGGCGATGTTGAGTTTTTCATTGTTGTTGTGTGATCCGTAAGGGGCCATTTGCCCGTTTTTTATGGCTTCAAGGGCCAGCTGTGACACCGGCATTGACTTTTTTCGTTCCTCAAGATCAGGTACATGAAGGTAGGTGCCAGAAAGTCCGGTAAAAATTCCCATGTGGCTGTCGGAACCACCTGTCATGTACTTCTTATAAGGATGGTTGCAAAAATCAGATGGTTTTATCCCTGCATGGTAGGCATTTGACTCTAATACGGTTGGTGTCAGACTCTCAATCCAGCTTTTAACCAACAAGTTTTGCCAGGTGTCGCGTTGCCCATTAATCACCTCGAAACGCTCAAAAACCAGAGACATCTTATTGAAAAAAGCCATATCCGGAATATGTTTCGGACTATAGTGATAGAGTGGATGTGCCCAAACAGTCGGAATATCATGTGAAACAGCATATTCCTGAAAGGCGTACACATTTTTCCTGAGTTTATTCAGCATGGTTTCCTGGGCGGGAGTAAAGCCGTAGGCCAACACATGAATACCAATTTTGAAATCGGGAACCGTGCAGCTAAACTCGGCACCGGTAAGTATATCTACGCCTTTGTTTTGCAGCTCGTAACACGAACGGGCGTTGTTGTGGTTGGTGATGGTAAAGGCATTGCATCCGTTTTGCTGAAGCGTTTTAAGCACCGTTTCAGTGGGAGTCCAGGTTTCGGGTACGTTGAGTATGCGTCCCAGGATCTCATCGGGTACATCGCTGTTGTAGTCATGGCAATGCAGGTCCATCCTGAGGGTTTCCTGTAATGGAAACCGAAGTCGTTGCGTTTCGGTGAAGTTTGATATATCAGTTTGAAGTAGTTTTGAAAAATCACGGGTGTGGTTAAAAGTAAGTTCCATTCAGATGACTTATATTGGTTGTGCCAAAAGTCCTGAATTCGTGTTAATTGTATATAAAGTGAGGATTAAGGTTGTATTAAAAGCCAATGGTAAGTGAAACCCAGAACCTTCTTCCCGGGGCATCCACTCCTGAACCGTGTACCCGATACAATGTATTGAAAATATTCTCAAGCCCGGTATTGAATTTCAGCTTTTTCCATTCAAAATGACTTTCAATATGTACAGAAGTCCAGCCGGGCGTCCCCCCATCAGCAATACGGTCGTCGTCAATATCACCATGGCTCAAGCGGTTTTGGCTGGAGGCAAACATCATTCCGACATCAAAACTCAATTGACGAAGAGGGCGATAAATACCACCTACATAGCCATTGAACGGAGGTATTCGTCTTATCGGCTCATCATTTTCAGAGTTGAAACCATAGGTATAGATTGCATAGACCCTGGCAGACAGGCTATTGGAAAAATCATGTGTTAATTCCGCTTCCGCACCTCTGATAATAGCCCGGTGAATATTCTCCCGATGATAAACCTGAATGCCATCAATTGAATCCTGCCCCATATAGGTAGTCTTTACATTGTCGATCAGGTCGGTAAGTAAATTTCGGTACAAAAACAGGGAAGCAAACCACCCTTCTCTCACAAACTGAAAACCCAGTTCCATATTAAAAGCCTTCTCCGGTTTTAGTTGAAAATTAGGGACTTCATACCTGAAATCGGCTATTCCTAAACTGGATACATCGCTGATATTGGGTGCGCGATAAGCCGTACTGGTAGAGACCGAAATCCTGAATGACGGACTTAATGCCCATCCGGCGTTTAGCAAACCCACCAACGCATTGGGAGTAATGTGCGACCTGCCAAAAAGGGGATCGTCTACCACCAGTTCTATAAAATTATACCTGGCCCCGGTTTGAATGGTTAGCCGTCCTCGTTCAATTTTATTAATGGTAAAGAAGGAAGTACTCATCATGGAGGAATTATCGGGATACAATCCTCTATCCGATTTCTGAGAAACGCCGTCTGTCAAAATTGTATAAGCAGAACTGGCGATGTGGTCGTAATAGGTCTCAACACCGGTGGTGGCGGTCCATTTTTCCGACAAAGTAGATATATTCTCCAGAATGAACCCCGTAGTAGAAACGCCGTCTTTTTCCACCACTGTGTGGTTGGCGGTTGATTTTCTCATATTTCGTTGTTCAAACGAATACTGAACGGAAAGTTTGGCATTGATTTGTGAAAACAATGGTTGGCTGGTGTACATTTTGAATTTTAAATAGGCCATACTACGTTGCTGGGGGTCGAAACTGTACAAAGAAAATGCCCCGGATTGAATCTGGTGATAAAGGGGGACATCTTGCTGAATATTATGCTGAAGGGCAAAGATCATTTCTTTGGAATGATCAAGTTTTATCTTCAACTTGAGATCGCCGGAAAAATCGCTGTAACCGGTTGGACTAATCACTTTACCCTGTTTACCCGGGTGTATGTCGCCAAATTTTTTGATTGAGAATCCCGATACCAGTGCTACCTTTTTAGAAGAAAAGCCCAACTGCACACGCGTACTTTTTTCCATGTTGTCGCTCATCCATTTTCCATAAACCGACCCAGTAATGCGGGGCTTTTGGTTTGAATATTCAGGCTCAATGGTTTGAATGTAAACGGTGCCACCAATGGCATCGGAGCCATATTGAACAGACCCTGAACCCCTCATCACCTCTATTTTACTGCACATCAACGGATCAACAGTGTTGAGATACTGATTTGGGCCTGAGCGAAAGGTGGCGTTGTTTAGCCTGATGCCATCGATAAGGATAAGCGTCTGATATCCGGTAAGTCCGCGAATAAACGGAGAACCACCTCCCAGATTGGTTCGTTGCATCCAAATACCCGGCATTCGTTCCATGGCTTCGGGTAGGGTGCCAGGTGATATTTGCCGGATTTGTTTCTCTTGCAAAAGCGAGATCGCCGAAAGGCTTACATAATGCTTTTCGGAACTCCGTTGAGCCACAATAACGACTTCGTCAAAAGTAATGGTATCCGTTTGTACGGAGGTTACTTGTGCCCTCAGCCATCCCAACTGTAAGAGGAATGCAAGTAGAAGCAATTTTTTCATAAAAAGAAAACTTTATGGATTGATCATGTCATCCACATTATCTAATTTCGGGGAGTTGGCCACAGCCTTCCAATCAAATTTTTCGTCAAACGGATCAAGAGCCTTCTGTGCATCGAACACCCGCACATCAACAGGTAAGGCATGATATGGAGTGAAGTCGGGTTGTCCAGAAAACAAATCTGATAAATCAGAGGCCCACGCATCAAATTGATTCAAATACGGTATTCCTAGAATATTCCAGAAAGTTTTAAAAATGCTACCAAAACTATAATGATGGTGACCAACATAGTTTTTTTTGGCGTATGGCGAAATAACCATCAGGATACTTCTGTGGGCATCCACATGGTCCTGACCATTTTGTGCGTCATCTTCGGTCACCACAATGGCCATATTTTTCCAGAAAGGCGTTGAAGACAGGAATTCAATAATGCGACCGAGGGCCAGATCGTTATCGGCCATATAGCTTTCGCGGAAGGGGAATCCTGCCGCCGGCCTTTCGCCTGCTCCATGGTCGTTGGGAAGGATGAGCGAGATAAATCCAGGGGGCTCCATGCCCGGTTTCAACCACTTTTGAGTGTATTCATCAATGAAAATATCAGCCCTGAACTGATCGGGGATGGCCATGTTGAAAGTGGGATATTTCCGTGAAGAGTTAACAAAAACCGGAGCAGGTACAGGATAGTTTACCAGGTATTTTTCGCCTCCGTATTTCATGGTTGAATCAGAAATGGCACCGGCGAGTTCGACACTGAAGCCAAAATTGAACAAGGATATGTTGTTTCTCTCTAAATGCTCCCACATCGATCCTGCTTCGTTATAATCTTCGGGATAAATGGCACCTGAGGATCCTACAAAAGCTAAATTTCCCGGGGCTGTGGAATTTCTATTCATCCCCCTGCGTCCACCATATGAAGCAGATACACTGGTTTCAACCCATTCGTTGGGATAAGTGCATGTCAACCAGCGATGACCGTCGGCAGACACATCCGAATCTACATAGAAATTATCAGAAATGCCAAACCTTTGCGCTAAAGCCAGGTGATTTACCATGATAACGGCATTATTTACTGAATCTGTTTGTGTGCTGTTTTTGAATGAAACACCTTTTCCATATCTGGCCATAGAAGGGTCGCCCCTGGCTTCTTTCACCTGACCAAACACTTCATCAAAGGTTCTGTTTTCTTTAGTAAGAAACACCACGTATTTTATTGGTGACGTAAACTCTCCGGGGTAGGCAGGCACGGGGTTATTATCCGGTTTTTTTTTGTAAGGTTCTATATTAAAATTGTTGCTCATTACTTTTTGAGAGAGTGCGTCAAGTTGGCTATCGTCGGGAATATCCATTATTGAAACGGTTCCATACATAATGCTGCCTATGTAAGTTCCCGCAATGGAGGGATCGAAATCAGCACCACCATTGGGACCGCTACCAAATCCTTTAGCATTGGCCACAACAAGTTTTTTTCCGTCGGGAGTCACTTTTAATTTGGATGGAAACCAACCAACCGGAATATGACCCAAAACGTCGAGCGTTTCGGCATTTATCACTGCAACCGCGTTGATTCCCGATTCAGCTACATACAGTCTTTTCATATCAGGAGAAAGGGCCAATCCAAATGGAATTACACCCCGCAGATTTGAAAACCGGGCATCCGGATACAAATGGATATGCTTAATAATGGTATCGGTATCATGATCGATGACAGAAATCAGGTCGTTGTTGCCATTGCTCACGAAAAGATATTTATCGGAAGCCACTACAGAATTAGGACTGGAGCCACCAACAGCAGCAATTCCTTCAATCACTTCTCCAACAAGAAAGCCGGTCTTGATTTTTGCTGACACATAAGCCGAATCACCCAGATTGACAACCCACACCGAGAAAGATTCAGGCACGTTGGGATCGCCCAACGGAGGAACCGACATGGAATCGTTAAGTGCATATCCCTCAATTGCTTGTTCTGACAAGTAGGCTGACGTAGGAAAATCCAGTGCCTGCTCTTTCAAATGCTTTACATCCAGTCCTGTAATAGGTTTGTATTCGTACATTCCCACATTGGCCACATAGGCTTTCTTTCCATCGGGAGATAAGGTTACACCAAAAGGATATCGCCCCACCTGAACCCTGTTTGTTAGTTTTCGTTGTTTTATATCAATGATATTCAAACAGAAATTAATCTGATCAACTACATAAAGGGTGTTTCCATCAGTAGACAGGGTCATATCCCCCAGATATCCATGGCTATACTCATTTCCATCCCAGGGGGAAGCGCAATTGATGGAGTCAACTTTTTGGGAAGTGTTTAAATCAAATAGGTAAACATTGTTGGAGTTTCCTCCTGAAACATATACAACCTTGTTGTCGTCAGAGATGGCCAGTCCCATGAAAACAGACTCAAGCACCCCTTTGTCGTTGTCGGGTCCTTCAGGTATCTGGGTAACCTGAATATTGTCGCTATCCAGGTTTTTTATTACCGAAATGGAAAACGGATTTGTACCTGAATTGGCCGTTACAGCCACCGTTCCATCAGGGCTTAAAACCAAACCGTAAGGATGTGGTGCTACTGTAATTTGTTTGCCCATCGGAGTGAGTATTCGACCATTGGGGAGAATGGATTCTCCGCTTTTTGCAATCTCACAATACCGGTTTCCGGCCGGAGCGCTCACAATGTATTGCTGATTAGTTGCGCGCTGTTGGCATGCGGTGAAAATAATACCCATTGAAATCAGAGAGATCAATGCAGAGGATTTTAGTAAATTTTTCATGTTTAGTTATATTTAAAAAAAAAGTCGGCTGCTCATTCCCTGATTGTGAACAAAGCAACCGACAAAACAAACCAAAAAATAAATGAAAATGTTATATCAGATAGTCGCTAAAAAAACACAATCTTAATTGATCCACCATGTAGCCACACGCGTTTGATCGTTACCAGCACCAAACTGGCTGCTAATAGCTTGCGAAACATTGTCGGCATTAAGATCATATTCAGCGTTTGGATACATCCACCTTAATGGAGGTGTGGATGTGGGAAGATAATCAAAATCCGGATATCCTGTTCTCAGGTGTTCAAAATAAGCATTCCATCCACCCTGCAAAAACGATTGGAAGTACTTTTGCATGATGATTTTTTCTATTTTTTCTTCCGGGGTTGGTGCATTGTCAAGATCCACAATTGGATGTGTCAGGTAATTAGTTGCGGCTGCCTCATCCACATAGGAAGCATATTCCTGGGCATAGGTGTTATAAAAGGCAAACGAACCCATGATAGCATTGTTGTAGTATGTTTTAGCATTCCCTGCGATCCATCCTCTTACAACGGCTTCAGCCAAAATCAACTGTAATTCAGGATATCCTAAAGCAACTGAGGGTTCTGTGGTTGGATCGGTGGTATAGCGGGAATTAACTTTAGAGGCGTTTCCTGCAAAAGCTTTGTCGTTGTTAACATCCGGTGAGGCAACAGGATTTCCGCCATCATAACCGTTGAAATCGTTGACAGGTAAACCGGCTTCTTTGGCATTCCGGGTTTGTTCATAAAAAATATAGAGGCGGGGATCCTGATGGTCGCGTAACTTTTGAATAAAGGTTGAGTCTCCATATCTGGAAGAACCATAACTACTAGCGTTGAATTCAGTATATCGATTACCCAATTGGTCAACAAACACCAACTGACAGTTGTCTGCCAAAGATTCAAATATAGCTTCGTTGTTAACAATCTGAGCAAATTCAGCAGCGATGTTCAAATTGGTATCTCCCTGCTTTTTGGATAACGACATCAACACTTTCAATCTGAAGGAATTGATCATTTTTCGCCATTGGGTTGCTTTTCCATTGTATATAATGTCTCCGTCAATCAAATCGTCACCCATCATTTGATTGGCTTCTTTGAGTTCGTTAAGAATACCCACAAATACATCCTTTTGTGTATCATAAACGGGGGTAAATATGGCATCATCTTCACCCGAAAGGGATTGTGAATAGGGAATATCGCCAAACTGGATGGTCAATTTATAGAAGTACCAAGCCCTGAAAAACTTAGCAAGTGCCTGATAAGAAGTGTTCTCGATGCGGGTAGCCTCTTCCATCATTTTTGTAACATCTCTAAGCCTGGAATAATTGTCAAAACTACCTCTGTCCCAACTATAATACTGATTAGGTTCTTCACCATCGGTTTGAACGACCATTCTGGTAGCAAACAGGGGTGATACTCCTTCTACCTGAAAAGCATCCCACTCAATGGTGGTAAGCAGCAATTGCGGGTGCGATTCTGAAACGTTATTAGGATTAACATTGATATCTTCAAGTTTCCTGCAGGAGCTGAAGGTGATGATCAGAGTGGAGATATAAAAAAGGATTTTTATTGTTTTCATGGTTCAATTTTTTAAAAATTTTAAAATAATTTAGATGGTGAATTTAAAACCAAGTCCGAGGTATCGCGCTGAAGGATCCTGCAAATCGTTGTCCTGACCGAAATCAGGATCAACAACGATGGCTTTTTTCAAAATCAGGAGGTTATATCCAAAGGCATAAATCTCGAATTTTTTAGATCCTTTGATATTGAACAGGCTGGTAGCATCATAGGTAAGCGAAACTGTGCGAAGTTTAACGAAAGTCCGGCTAAGCACATTGGCAAATTCACTGCTTTCGTCCTCGGTAACGCGGGCACGGTAAGGATAGTTCTGGCACCAGGTTTGCCAGCTAACGGCGGTGGTATTGTCTTGAAAAACACGGGTATCCGAAATAACTTCACCATTCACGCCACGAACAAGTTCTCCACTCACCACATTTACCCCATCTGGAACATATACAGGTTCACCTGCGGCATATTCAGCATCGCGCCAGGTGGTCGAATTGGGGTGTTTTCCGCCCCACCACATCTTCTCAATGGTTCTGGACCAAAATACTCCTCCAACAGCACCATCAATGCCAATATCTACTGAAAGCTTTTTGTATTTAAAATTGTTGGTAAAACCAAATCTCCAGTCGGGATCCTGATGTCCCATCATTTGCGGATAGGAATCCTTGGTAGGCAATCCGGTGGTTTCCGAAAGAATGACTTTTCCATCGGGAGATTTCATCCATCCGGTGGTATAGAAGTTGTCAACTCGCTCACCAACTGATAAATAGTTGTATTTTTCCTCATCACCATAGATTTTGGTGAGTTTTTTAACACGATGCGACCAGTTGACAAGCACGTCCCATTGGAAATTGCGGTTGCGTATGGGTTTGGCCGTTAAAACAACCTCTACACCGTTGGTAGTGTATTCGTTTCCGTTTACTTTACGTGAACTAAATCCTGTTGAAGGGGTTATTGGAAAATCCAATATTTGATTCTCATCTACCACGTTGTAATAGGTAACGTCAAGAGCAAACTTATTTTTCAGAAAAGCAGAGGACAGACCCAGCTCGATAGAGGTGGATTTCTCGGGTTTAATGTTGGGGTTGATGATATCACCGGGATAGGTAATCATGGTTGTTCCGTCGTAACTTCCGGCATTGGTATAGTAAGATGATATTTGGTAAGGATCTAAGTCGCTGGAAACCGAAGCCCAAGAACCATAAACCTTCAGGTAGTCGATTGCTTTTGGCATGGTTACTAAATTGGAAACCAGGGTGCTAAGAGAAACCGATGGATAAAAATAGGAGTTATTGGCAACGGGGAGTGTTGACGACCAGTCGTTTCTTCCGGAGAAGGTCAAAAAGAAGATATTATAAAAATCCACATCAGCGGTAGCATAAACACTGCGCAAGGCTCGTTCCCGTAAGTAGGTTGAAGCTTTTACGTTTCCTTTGGTGTTACTTAGGCTATACACCCAGGGAGCGATAATCCCATCGGTAGCATTATAGTCCTGACCATATTTTCGGTAGTTGGTTGCAGCACCGGCATTCACTGTGAGGTTTATCTGAGAGGTGAGTTGCTTGTGGTAGGTAGCCAACAAATCGTTGTCCATGGTAAGCCATTTGGAATTCCAGGTTTTGTAGTCGCCATCACGCGGGTCACCATAATTCAGGTACGACTTGGGACTTTTTCTGTCTTCAAACAGATTTTTGCTGATGGCAGAGGTTCTCATTTGTACCGAAAAATCTCTGCTTATATCCCATTTAAGGCTCAACTGTCCGTTCATGATGTCGGCATCATACATCTGAGTTAACTCATAAGCTGCAAAATATACGTTGTTGTACCAGGCATAATTGAAGTTAGCCTGACGGTATCCTTCCATTCCCGGGATATATTGATGAGCATCCAGATCCTGGCCATTAACGTCGTCACCCATCCAGATCAGGATTGTGTACATGTGGTTTTTGGGGCCATAGCCATATCTGGGATAGTTAGTGGAGTACACTTTTCCGTATGAAAGCTTGCTGTCGAGGGTAAGATTGTTGGCCAGTTTGGCTGTTGAAGCAAAATGTACACCACCGTTGCTCAGATCAGTGTTGGGCACCTGACCTTTTTGGTAAGAATAATTTCCGGAAAACCGGTAACTAAATTTGGCACTTTTGTAGGCCATGGAAAAATCGGAGTTGGTTACGATACCTGTTCCCAAAAAATCTTTCAGGTTATCGTGTTGCTCCCATGGGGTAGGAGTTCTCGAATAGCGTGACTGGTCATCGTATTTGGTGCCTGCGACATCTCCGTACCAGGGAATGGATTCGCCGGTAACATTGTCGTAGATGGGACTATTCCATTGCGCGATCATCTTACCTGGCTCAAATTTTGGTCCCCAGATCATGTCGCCGTCCGAGATGCCACCATCCTGGCCATCCCAGAAGGCATACTGACCATTCGATCCGTTTCCGTATTGGGTTTGAGTTTCAGGATAAACCGTAAAGCCGGCAGTAAACATGGTGCGGTTGGAGAGGGTAATCTCCAGTCCCTCCTTGTCAGCGGTTTTTGTAGTGATCAGGATAGCGCCATTGCGCCCTCTTGAACCGTACAAAGCAGAAGCAGAAGTGCCTTTTAATACAGTAATGTCGGCTATGTCGTTGGACGACAGGTCGTAAAAGTCTGTTTCAACCGGTATGTTGTCAACTACAATTAATGGTTTTTTTCCACGTAGTGAAAAAACCGGTGCCTGAAAAATCCCGGTAGGATTGTTAACTGTCAACCCGGCCACTTTACCGGTGAGCAGGTTTCCAATGTTAGGAGCATCCACTTGTTCGAGCTCCTTGGCCTCCACTTGTTGGGTTGAATAACCTACGGTTTTTTTAGCATGTTCGATACCCAAAGCGGTTACCACAAACTCATCCAGATTCACCGAGCTTTCACTTAATTCTACATTCATGGTTTTTTGAGTGCCTACGGGCACTTCCACATTCTCATAGCCAATAAATGAAAAAACAAGCGTGGCCTCTGAACTAACAGTTAAATTGTAAATACCCTTTGCATCGGTAACGATTCCGTTAAGAGTGCCTTTTTCGAGCACATTTACACCCGGCAAAGGTTCACCGGTTATTTTGTCGGTAACCGTTCCGGTAACATTCTCATTCTGGGAAAACAAGGCTGTCCCCAGAAATAGAAAGAGAATCATCATGTAGAAATTCTTCATTGTTGTTGGTTTTTTTGATTTAGTGATTTTTATTTAGTATTGTTTCATTTCGATTTTTTAATTCCATTGAACTTGTATGTTATCAAAGACTAAAATCATTTCAGCCACATCGTTTGATTTCTCAAGAAGCTGTTCAATTTGAGATGATTCCTGATGACAGAGTACGATAGCTACTCCCAGTACATGTTCCAGCTTTTGTTCCGCCTCTGTTTTATCAATGGTACCCTTTCGTACACCTTTGATATAGTATTTGTTGATTTTGCTTATACTTTGGTATATGGTGGGTTTTTCTATCATCACATGCCCGCTGAAAGCACCCGGAGCAGGTTCTGTTATATAGGTGTAACTTTTCTCTATCAAATACATCTTTTTGGCAAAGTCTTCTCCGAACGCATGATTTCTGAAGTCGTCGTCATTCGCTTGTTCATACTGCGTTTGGATGTTTGCCAGAGAACCCATAATGATGATTCTTTCCATGGTATCTTCAACTTCCATTATATTAGCTTTGTAGGACGATTCTGTGTGGTGAGCCACTTGCGACCAAAGCGATGTACCCGAAAATATCCAGGCGATAGATAAAAGGATAAATAATTTTTTAGGTTCCATGTTTAGTTGTCTTTTGGTTATAAGTAAAATGGGCATGAGCGTTGTTTGTTAAATTTATTTAATCAGTAAGTGTTAATAGGTAGGCGATACTTGAAATAGATAAAAATCCTGGTTTATCGTGATACATATCTGCCAATATTTATTGGTGCAAATATATCGGCAGCCAGGTTATCGCATGGTTAAAAGCATTTTACGAAAATTTTATTATACTGTGAACTCAACTTTAATTATCTGTTAACTTCCGGCGATAATTTGGATAAGAAGCAAAAAGGAACGCTTTAAATTGCCTGTATGTAACATATATTGAGCTATTTACCATCAGTTAGTAAGTTTCTGAAAAACTTGATATTCTCGTAATATTAGATTCCTGTAATAAGAATGGTAAAAGGATGGAGGGGCGATCTGAAATCAGGAGTTGTAAGAAAATTTAACTCATCGTGGCAAACGGGGGGAGTTTCGACCACAAAAACAAAGAGAAGATACACTAAAAGAGATCGGGGAATTAAGATAAATGAGCCTTAGAAATTAATTCCCAATCCTGCTCTCAATATTACTAAGGTAGTCATTTCAACAATGTGGGTTTCTATGGGCTCATCATAATACCTCACTTCGACTGCTGAACAGTTTCCTTGTATGTCAGCAATTAACAGATGTTTTTGATTGCTGTAATAGAATCCTACTCCAGCATTGAAATCTGCAATAAGGCGGATTCCCCTGTATTTAACGATGGTCAGTTTTATCCCTGCCATATTTTGTAGTCCATATTCATGATGATATTCTGACAACAGACTAACTTTCGAATCCATATCCATTCCAACACATTGGTAAAAATATTTATTCTCAAAATAGTTATACCTATAAGTAAGATCAGAAGCAACATAGAAACCAGCCTTTGGAATGATTAAAAAACCATATCCTACAGAAATGGAATTACTTGTAAAAACTTTATGCTTGTTCAGCGTAACGCCAAATAGCAAAATCTGGGTGCTTTTATAGGAGTCTTTATTCGATAATGATTGAATGGAACCATTGAGGCGAATAATGCCTTTTTTTGATATCATCCTTTCATAACCGAAGCTAAACGTTCTGAAGAACGGATAAGTAATACTTGCAGTGAGTTGGTTTTTACCAAGTTTAGCTTCTGTTATTTGCGCATAAGTTTGTTTTCCAAACAGAAGGATATTCATTAAAAAAATAAATACAAACGACTTGCCTAGGGAAATGATGTGATGCATTGTTAACGTGTTTGTACAAAAATAGAATAAAAACCATTGTTGTCAGGTGGATACTGAAATTGTTTTGTAGAGGTAATGGTGCCCGGCAAGCTTTATCAGGATAATACCTGGTTTTGATCATTAGGCAGCCGAATCCCATTAACAAATTATATCTCAATAAAAATACCCCGACTAATAAGCCGGGGTATGATTAATTCTATGTTATGCCTGGGTTATTGAGCTTTGGATTGATCCAGTTTCTTTAAAGCATACCTGACCATTTTGTAGCTAAACCAGATAAAAACCGGCCAGCTGATCAACCACAATATTTCTTTTAAATACATCTCTCTGTTTTTTTAAGGTGAATAAAATCAACTAATAAGCATGGTGGTCATCTTCCATTTCTTTGGCAGTGATGGGTTTTTTGTTGAGCGAACTCCATGCATACCAGATATAAGCAACAACAAATGGAACCAGCAACGAAACATAACTCATGGCCACCAGTGTGTATTTACTCGACGACGCGTTCTGAATGGTAAGTGAGCTTTGTAAATCGCTGGTGGAAGGATAGAAACAGGTGTTGTTAAATCCAACCAGAATCAGCAGAGCGAACACTGTGAGGATGGTGCCTCCACCGGTAAACCAGATGGCTTTGGTTCCACATTTTTCGTAATGAAATGCCCCCCGGTAGATTCCCCATAAAACTGCCACCACACCTAAAAGCAGGATAACAGTATTCAAAGGCATTTCGATTAGGTTGTTGAAGTATTTGTATGGAACCATACTCACCACACCATTGGAATCATATCCAAATCCATCCATGAACAATACATTGATGAGGAAAAACAGGAAAAAAACCAAAAATGGCAATGCGTTAACTAACAACTGTTTGCGGGCACGAGTCAGGATAGTTTCATCCTCAATGTTGTTGAAGAAATACAGAATTCCCAAAACTCTGGCCAGAAAGAATACGGCCAACCCCAACGAAAGGTTAATAAACGTTTCGTAACGGGCAAAGTTAAAGGCCAGCTCCAAACCTCTGTATGGATTTTGCCAGATGCTGTGGTTCATGTTGGTGACCAGAAAATCGGAACCAGTAAAGAATGTGGCTACTGCGGTGCCCACGAGAATCGTCCCCAACAATCCATTGATAAACAGAAAAGTCTCGTAGGTTTTGGCCCCCAGGAAATTATCTGCTTTGGTTCTGTATTCATATGAAACGGCCTGAATAATGAAGGCAAATAAAATCAGCATCCAAACCCAGTAAGCCCCGCCAAAACTGGTGGAATAAAATAATGGAAAGGAGGCAAAAGCGGCACCACCAAAGGTCACCAGCGTAGTAAAAGTGAGGTCCCATTTACGACCCAGTGAGTTGACGAGCATTTTTATTTCGTTGTCGGTTTTGCCCAGACTTTTAATCATGGTTTGACCGCCTTGAACAAAAAACATAAATACCAGAATAGCGCCCAGCAAGGATACAATCATCCACCAATACTGTTGTAATGCGAGATATGATAAGTTTTCAAACATAATTAGTGCCCTCCTTCATTTTTTGATCCCGAAACGATCTGTGAAACCATAATTTTAATTTCTGCAATCAGCAGCACAGTAAAGGTGACGGCAAATATCCAGAAAGTTACCACCACAGATGATTTATCGATATTGGATACGGCACTGAGTGTAGGCATTAAATCCTGTACTACCCATGGCTGTCGACCCATTTCTGCCAGAACCCACCCGGCCTGTGAAGCGATGTAGGCCAGTGGAATCGTCCACAAGGCTACGTATAGTACCCACCTGATTTTTTCTATTTTTTTCTTGTACAACAGCACCAGAATTACAATAAACAAAATCATGAAATGTACACCCAGGATAACCATAATATGGAATGAGTAAAATGCAACGGGGACATTGGGAACCAGATCGTTTGGGTCGTCATAATAACCATATCCAAAATAGGCATAGTTGGCTTCAAATACTTTCAGGTTCTCCGCCGCTGCTACCTGGTCCTTACGCTCCAGTGCCTCCTTATAATCACCTAATGCCTTGATGGCCAGCTTACCTTTGTCGATTTTTTCATAATACGACATGATGCCGTGCTTCTCATTGCCGTTAATCAGGTCGTTGATGCCTGGAACGAACACATTGGAGTTTAATGCTACCATGTAGGATAGCAGGTTGGGGATTTCAATTTTAAAAGCAAACCTCTCTACATCAGGTTGATTTGGATCGGGAACTTCTTTGAGGAAGCCGATAACAACCAGCGGTGCACTTACAGTACCATCATCAAGGCCTTCAAAGGCGGCAAACTTCATGGGTTGAGTGTGATAAATATCCCGGGCAGATTCGTCGCCTGTTAGTACCAGATAAAAGGACGACAACAAGCCAAATACGGCTGCTATGATCATGCTTTTCTTCGCGAAATCCACATTCCGGTGTTTAAGCAGGAACCATGCACTCACGCCCACCACAAAAATCGCCGACAAAACATATCCCGAAGAAATGGTGTGTAAGAATTTGTTGATGGCCGTAGGTGAAAAGAGGACTTCCCAAAAGTTAACCATTTCATTTCGGGCAGTATCCGGGTTGAAACGCATTCCAACAGGATTTTGCATCCATGCGTTGGCCACCAGAATCCAGAGTGCCGACAGGTTGGAGCCGATAGCTACCATCCAGGCCGAAATCATGTGAAATTTTTTGCTAACACGTCCCCATCCAAAAAACAGGATGGCGATAAAGGTGGATTCGAGGAAGAAAGCCATAATGCCTTCGATGGCCAGCGGCGCCCCGAAGATGTCTCCCACAAACCAGCTGTAGTTCGACCAGTTGGTCCCAAATTCAAACTCCAGAATAATCCCGGTGGCCACGCCAATGGCGAAGTTTACTCCAAACAGGGTCATCCAGAATTTGGTGATCTTTTTCCAAAGCTCATTACCGGTTCTCACATAAATTGTCATCATGATAGCCACAATGAAACTCAATCCCAGCGTGAGCGGGACGAATATCCAGTGGTACATGGCTGTGAGGGCAAATTGTGCCCGCGACCAGTCGACAAGCGCCATGTCAAAATGTTCCATAATACTACTTTTTATTAATTAATTGTTCGATAACATAATCACTGCGTTCCTGATCGGTACTGAAGTTGGTTTGTAGGAAGTTGGGGAAGAAGAACAGCTTTAGGATGGCAAACATGATAAATAGTTTGATAAATATGATAAGCCACAATTTCTTTCCAACAGTCATGCTGCGAAAACCATCTATGTAGAAATTGATTATACGGTTAAACATAGTCATGAGGTTATAGGTAATTGAGTGCTCAAATATATGATATATTATATATAAATGGTTAAATTATTGTTAATTTATTTTTCGTCGCCAGGATTTATTAGCAAAAAAACCAGATCATGCAATGCACAGACATTACCGTCTGGCCTATGACCAGTAAAAGTAACCTTTGAAAAACGCAAAAAAAAAGCTGCTACGAAATAATGATACATCGAACTATCTGATCTATAACTAACTCACAAGTACGATCTAATTTAGAGACAGAATGCGGTTGGATGTTGATTCGCTTTGTTTAAATTTGAACCTTTATTCAACTATTCAATATAGTAATCGACTACAGCCTAAAGCGTATGATAAAATTTAATATGTTTCTGGGATTTTATTTAATCTGGTTCACGCTCCCTGGCCAGGCGACTTTTGTAATTGACTCGCTACCAGGATACACTCCTGTCGGAGAACCTATTTTTATTGCGGGTAGTTTTAACTCCTGGAACCCGGGCGATACCGAATATACTTTGGCTAAGGATGAACAGAACAAATGGTTCCTTGTTATGCCTGAAAGCCCCGAAGGCAGTAGTATTGATTTCAAATTTACTCGCGGAGACTGGAACCGGGTAGAAAAAGGGATCAATGGTGAGGAAATTCCTAACAGACAGTTTACTTTTGGAAATGGTGATAAGGTAGATTTTGTTATCTCTAATTGGGCCGATCATGGCGGGGGAGGAGGCTCAACAGCAGCCGATAACGTTGATATTATGGATTTACAATTTTATATGCCACAGCTTGATCGTGAAAGACGTATCTGGATCTATACACCCCCCGGATATGATACCGGCAATAAACGGTATCCGGTTTTATACATGCACGACGGGCAGAATCTTTTTGACACCTACACATCTTATGTTGGTGAATGGGAGGTAGATGAGACATTAAATCGACTTTCAGCCGAAGGTTATCAAGTGCCAATTGTAATTGGCATTGATCATGGAGAATCGGACAGGATTAATGAGTATTTGCCCTGGGTAAATCAGCAGTATGGTGGTGGGCAAGGTGCTGATTACATGGACTTTCTTGTCTATACCCTGAAGCCTTTTGTCGATCAAAACTACAGAACCCTGCCCGAACGAGAATTTACCGGAATGATGGGAAGTTCTTTGGGAGGCTTGATTTCACATTATGGAGCGCTAAAATTTCAGGATGTTTTCAGCAAAGTGGGGATATTTTCACCGTCCTACTGGATTTCTGACTCGGTTTGGGCGTTTACAAATGAAACCAGGAGACAACAGAGCATGAAAATCTATCAACTGATTGGCAGCATGGAAGGTGGTGGAGCAATTGGTGATATGTGGAATATGCATCAATCATTGTCCAACCTGGGTTTTGATGAAAATGAACTGTTTTCACTGGAAGTAACAGGTGGACAGCATAATGAAACTTTCTGGAGAGAACAATTCGCAGATGCTTACTTATGGATGTATGCTTCTTTTGCCAGCAAAATCCACGAAATAAGGCAAAGTGTAGAGATCGAGATAAGCCCTAATCCGGTTTTTACCGTAATCAACCTCCCCGGAGATATTTTAGGAAAACATGATACCCTTGAAATTATCGATATGAAGGGTGAAAAAGTAATTCAAATGAATATTCGAAACAACAACAAAGTGGATGTAAAAATGTTGACATCTGGAACTTATATCCTCCTGATCAGGTCAGATAAACATACCTATACGGGTATGTTTGTGAAACAATAAATTTTCAATACTTCTCAAAGTTGAGTCGCGATCTCCTTAAAACAGGGGGTCTATACTTAGCGATAAAATCATCACCAGCACAAAATAATTGATGCGCATGAAGTAATAAAAGGGATTGAACTCCTTTTTTTCTTTTTGTAGCAAGGGTGCAAATACGGCCACCAACCAAACGGCAGCAATGATAATGATCATCTTGAAAAACAAGGTGGTGACCAATCCATAAACAGGAAGCATCAATGCCGCGATGGCAGTGGCAGCTGTCCATATAAACGTGGCGTTTTTAATTTGCTGTTTGCTGATTTTTGCCGTGATAGAAGGATATCCCGCGTTTTCATACTCTTTCCCATAATTGAGCATGAGCAGCCAAAAGTGAGGAACCTGCCACACAAAGAAAAAGAAAGCCAGGATAAGCAACCGCGGATCAGTCAGCGATCCTCCTCCCGCTACCCAGCCCACCATCGGCGGAATAGAACCAATAATGCTTCCCGGTATTACCGCGACAGCTGTTTTACGTTTTAATGGCGTATAGATGGCATTGTACCAGATCAATGCCAGTAAGCCCAGTTGGGCAGCTAAAAAGCCACTGCCCAAATAAATCAGGTAGGTTCCAAGAATAATTTCAATGAACGAAATGAAAAGCACCTTATTCCCGCTTATTTTACCCGAAGGAATGGGGCGTTTCCTGGTGCGTTCCATCAAAGCATCGCGGTCTTTGTCCTGATAATGATTTAGGGCTGCAGCTCCACAGGCCAGGATAAAAATTCCCAGCATGGGCAAAATCACACCGGTGTCGATGGCGTTTTTTGCGAGGGCATAACCGGCCAACATGGTCAGAGTCACTGCAAAAGTGATCCTCACTTTATTAATTTCCAGCAATAATTTGAGCTTATCCATTGGAATCCAATTATTTCAAAGTTTGAATGTAATCGATTATTTTATTGATGTCCTCCTCCGATAAAATATCCTTGTAGGGAGTCATCAGATTTGACTGATAGCTAACCGTAATCGCGGCGTTGGGTTCGGTGATGGATTGTGTGATAAAATCCCGGTCTACCGTAATGGTTTGTTCATTTCCGTCAATCAAAACATTTTCCTGACGACCCATCAAACCTTTAAAACTAGGCCCGACCAATCGGGTTCCATCCGTGGTGTGGCACGAAATGCAGGCATTTTTTTTCAGCAGGGTTAATCCGGGATGCTCGTTGCTTAAATCAGGACTGCTTTTAAGCCAGGCGGCGTATTCATCTTCTCCCACCACGGAAACAGTGCTCAGCATATACGAATGTAATTGTCCACAGTATTCGGCACAAAGAATATCATAGGAACCATGCTTTTGCGGGATAAACCACATGGAATTATTGCCTCCGGGAACCACATCGTGCTTTAAGCGGAAAGCCGGAATATACAAGCTGTGGAGAACATCCGGACTTTTGAGGTTGAGTTTTACCGGTTTGTCGAGTGGTAGTACCAGCGAGTCGGAAACTTTGCCATCAGGATACTTAAATGACCATTTCCACATTTGTCCGGTGGCTTCAATTTCCATGGCACCCTCCGGAGCAGTAAGCATGGGTTTGTAGCCCGTCCATCCATAATAAAACATGATGACTACCAAAATGGTGGGTATTACCGTCCAAAGTATTTCCAATCCAAGGTGGCCTTCGATGTTGGTAGCAACAGGACTTCTCTTTTTACTAAACCTGATAAGAAAGTAGATCATGGTAAAGGTAATCCCGATCAGGAAAAAAACGGCGATCCCCAGAATTAAATAAAGCGTAAAATCAACACCTTCAACAAAATTTGAAGCATTCATAAATTTTTATCGTGTTAAGTAATCTAAAATAACCATGATTAAAAATACAGTAAACAGTGACATGACGATTGTTATCAGTACCCGGTAAATGCGGGGGTCGTATTTCAGATGCATGAAATAATAAGCCACAACCAGTGCTTTTACACTGGCAATCAATAAAGCAGTTGCCACTGTAATGGTGCGCAGATCAGCTCCAAAAACAGAGATAAAAACGGTCATCAGGGTAAGCAGGATAAGCCCAACCCAGGTGCCAAAATGTTCGCGGTAGCTGGTAATATGTTCCGCGTGGGATTCTTCTATGGAATGTTGATTCTTCATTTTTAGTGAATTAAATAGAATAGGGGGAACAAATAAATCCAGATTAAGTCGACCAGGTGCCAATACAGTCCTGAATTTTCGAGTAATTGATACCGGTCTTTATTTACCTTACCACTTTTAATCTTAAACACCACAATCACGATGAATATCCCTCCCACGATCACATGCAGACCGTGTAATCCGGTCATAAAGAAATAAAGATTAAAATAAAGTTTTTCCCCATTTGGCAATTGATTAAAATGATCCATGCCAGGAAATAAACCGTGTTCAAACTTAGCCGACCATTCAAAATATTTAACAACTAGAAAAAACAAGGCTGCAAGGATTGTCATCCAAAGCAGGAAGATTGATTTCTTCGAGTCGCCCTTCTGTAGTGCAGAAATAGCCATGGCCACGGTCATACTGCTGGTAAGAAGAACGATGGTGTTCGCCGTACCCATCCAAACATTCAGGTTGAAAGAGGCCAGCAAGAAGGCATCCTGATTGAGCGAGCGGTACACCATGTAAACCAAAAACAGACCTCCAAAAAGGATCAGTTCGGTGTAAAGGAAGAGCCACATACCCATTTTTGATGCTTTTGCATCGTAATTGTGCCCTGAATTGGGTAGAGTAAAATGATGGTTCATAAGTGGACGTTATTCTGATTTGGCATTGGGATAATTGTACGGACCTCCTTCAGGAAGTTCAGGCATCTTGTCGAAGTTGTGCAAGGGTGGAGGTGAGTCGGTTTGCCATTCGAGGGTGATGCCGTGCCATGGGTTTCCTGCTGCTTTTGGGCCTTTTCTATAGCCTTCAATTAAATTGTAGATCATGAGCAACAACCCGACAACCAGAATCCACGATCCAATGGTGGATATCTGATTCAAGGTGTGAAACTGCGGCAGGTAATCATAGTAACGACGCGGCATTCCCATAACGCCCAGGATCAACATCGGGAAATATAAGATGTTGAACCCGATGAACAATAATCCAAAAGCCACATAGGCCCGGGTCATGTTGTACATTTTGCCCCATATCTTCGGGAACCAGTAGTGTAACGCTCCAAAAAAGGCAAATCCTGTTCCTCCAAACATCACGTAATGAAAATGACCTACAACAAAATAGGTGTCGTGTACATGTACATCCACGGCCAGAGCGCCCACAACCAATCCGGTTAAACCGCCAATTAGAAAATTAAAAATAAAAGCCAAAGCAAAAAGCAATGGAACTTTAATGTCGATGGAACCTTTATATAAGGTAGCCAGCCAGTTAAAGACTTTAATAGCAGTCGGGATGGCCACCAAAAAGGTTAAAATGGAAAATATAATAGCGGCAGAACCACTCATACCCGAAGTAAACATGTGATGACCCCAGACAAAATACCCGACAAAAGCAATGGCCATGCTGGAATACGCTATGGGTTTATATCCAAAAATGGTACGTTGTGAGAAAGTGGGGATAATCTCCGAAACCACTCCCATGGCCGGTAAGGCCATAATATAAACTGCCGGGTGGGAATAGATCCAAAACAGGTGTTGATATAAAATGGGATCGCCACCCATGGAGGGATCGAACAGGCCGATGCCAAATACACGCTCCACCACTATCATCAGCAAGGTGATGCCGATAATCGGAGTGGCCAATACCTGAATCCATGAAGTTGCATAAAGCGCCCAGGCAAACAAAGGCATTTTATTAAAAGTCATGCCCGGAGTTCGCAATCGATGGATGGTGACTATGAAGTTCAACCCTGTTAATATGGAGGAGAATCCCAAGACAAAGGCTGCCATCACCGACATCGAGACGTTGGTTCCGGTTTTAACGCTGTAGGGCGCATAAAACGTCCAACCTGTATCGGCGGGACCACCGCCAAAAACGAGAGTCGAAAGGGCGAACAGCGCACCTATCACATACAACCACCACGACAATAAGTTTAAACGTGGTAGTGATACGTCATCCGTCCCCAACATGATTGGGAGAAAAAAGTTTCCGAAAGAAGCCGGGATGCTAGGGATAATGAATAAGAAGATCATGATCACACCATGGAGTGTAAATACCTGATTATAGGTTTTTGCTTCCATGATGTCGCGACCCGGATTAAACAATTCAAGGCGCATGAGGACTCCCAGGATCACGCCAACAAAGAAAAAGGTACTAATGGAGTACAGGTACAACAACCCAATGCGCTTGTGATCGAGTGTGAATATCCACGACCAAATCCCTTTTTTTACATTGAGGTAATTGATTTGTTGAGTTGCAATTGCAGTCATTTGATGGGTGTTAAGAAATTTGGTCAGTCTTTTTTGATTTTCTGCTTCTCAGCGATAGCGATGCCAGGAATATTAAGGCAATGAGCAGGATAATGGTGCCTGAAATTTTGGTCACATTGAACACGTACTTTTTCCCGGCAGGATCGTAGCTAAAGCAATAATTGAGCATCTTGGTGATGGTAGGACCGGAGCGGCCCTGTGCAGCCTCTGCCACCGCCATCTTGATGTCGAAAGGAAGAAAGTAGGCACTGCCATATAGATAGCGGGTGATTTTTCCCTTGGGACTTAATACAATTAAGGTGCCCGGGTGTATAAACTCAGTTCCTTCTCTCTTTACTTTAAAACCCACTTCATTCAGCAACCTGTATATGTTGGCACTATCGCCGGTAAAAAAATGCCATCCGTTATCGGTATCCCCGTGCGTGAGGAGCTTCGCGTACGTTTTTTTCTTTTTCAAGGCCAGTGGTGGTTTTTCTACCTGATTAAAACTAATGGTAAAGACTTGATAATCTTTACCCATCGTAATGTCGGTCTTCTCCAGGGCTTCAGCCAGACCATTAAGCAATGGGGAACAAATACCGGGGCATTCGTAATATACCAGCGAAATAATGGTGGGTTTGTCGATGATATCTTTCAGGTTTACCTGATTGAATAGTTCATCGGTAAAAATCAGGTCATCGGAAATGGTGTCATCCAGATGTTCATACACGCCTAGTTCCTCTTGTGCATGTATGGGACCAATCATGGCAATAAGTGAAATAATCACAACGGTGATAGCCCTGGCAGTACCTCTTAATAAATTCATTTTCAATTTTATACGATTTTAAGTTGTGCAGTTAGTTTCAGGCGGCTAATTTAGACTAATTAAAAATAAGAGCAATTTATTTTGGCATAAATAAAACTTAATGTGATATATAGCATAGTGTATTGAATCGATTCGTTACTTCAGGTTTGCTTCATGAGCATGGATGTTGAATTATAAAAAAAAATGATTAACAAAGGATTGTAAGTTCCAAAAAAAAGACTATTTTTCCCATATTAATACTCTTTTGTAACATCAGATATTAACTAGGATATTGATTATATGTGAATTATGATTTTTGGTAAGGCGATTGTTAGTAGTTAAACATAAAATTAAAGTTATGAAAGCCCTTAAATTAATTATGTTCTTATTTGTTGTCTCCATGATCGCAATGAGTTGCAACAAAGGAAATGACAACATCATCGATCCTACCATCAAGTCAGTTAATGATTTGAAAGTGCCAACCGATTTCGATTGGAAAACCACCCAAACCATTTCTGTTATCGTTCATCTTCCTGCCAGTGGAGAAGTGCAACCTTTGATCATTACCAACAGGGATGCATCAAAGAGGTATTTCAGAGGGTATCCAGAGGATGGTTCCAGGACCATCAACACTAAAATTACCATTCCATCCTACATGCATGAGTTAAAGCTTATGTACAATGGTGCTACGGGGCCAAATATGGTATTCATCACCAACAATTCGTTGGTGTATAATTTTAACAATACGACAAAGTCGGTCACCACTGTCGGATGCGACCTGGATGGTTTTACAACCTATACCAAAGGAGGATGGGGAAGTACGGCCAACGGTAATAATGTTGGCCAGTTGCGCGATCAATATTTTGATCAGGTGTATCCCGTCAATTTTGTAGTAGGCAATACCACGCAATTTACCGTTACATTTAATGCATCAATTGATGTGGAGACTTATTTGCCTGGCGGCGGCCAGCCTCAGGTACTTACTCAGGACTGGTTGAATCCCGGAGGAAGTGAAAATTTGGGAAATATGGCGGACCAGATTATTGCGGCCCGGCTCAACCGCGATTATAATCAGGCTGGTTTCCTTGGAGTGAACTCAACTTATTCGCTCGGAGAACTTGTTTTTATGGATGGTCCTTTTGCTAATGTTTCTGTGAACGATTTTCTGAACATGGCCGAAATAGCTCTTGGCGGTGGGGATATGAATGGACACACGGCTGCTGAGTATTCCAGTGCCGCGGAAAATATCAACCTCAGTTTTCATGAAGGAGAGAATGATGATATTTTAACATGCCCCGAAGATACTGAATTGGAAGATCCTTACATTGAGCTTTCCTCCGTTTGTTCCGAACCTGATGTCATTTTTACCATTATCAATACAGGTGATGGGGATATGACAAGTGCTAAAACCTATACACTATACAAGAACAATGTTGAAATTGACGATGGAACCTATCAGCTTTCTGTTAATCAAACAATGGATGTTACTGCCAACGGAACCGATACCGACGAGTTTAAGCTGGTTATTGAAACCCCCGATCAGGGCACTTTGCAGGAAATAATCGACGGTTGTGGTGATGGTGGATCTACTTCTGAACAGTTGGCTGGTTCACTGGCTTACGAAGACTTGTGGCCGGGTAAGGGAGACTATGATTTCAACGACCTGATCATTGATTATGATTTTGAAATCAATAAAAACGATCAGGAAATAGTCGGGGGAATCACAGCAACATTTGTTGTAAAAGCTTTCGGAGCCGCATATCACAATGGTTTTGGGTTTACTTTGCCAACAGTTAATCCAACTGATATTGTGTCTGTTAGTGGTTATAATGTGATTAACGGAACTGTGTTTAATATTGGAGGCAATGGTTTGGAAATAGGGCAAAGTAAAGCCACCATCATCGTTTTTGATGATACGCGTCGCATTATGCCGCAAACAACAGGTGGTGTTGGTGTGAATACGCAATTGGCTTACGATTATATTGAACCGGTAACCATCGTGGTGAATCTTGTTTTTGCAGAAAACGCCATTACATACAGCGAATTGAATATTGGAAGTTTCAATCCGTTTATTATTGTCAATACCGTGATCAATGGAGTGCCCGGCGCACGCGGTTTGGAAGTCCACCTGCCCAACTATGAACCTTCCGATTTATTTGATGAAATCTACTTTGGACAATGGGACGATGACTCATCTGTGGCTGAGGATCGGTATTTTGTCACTGCTAATAACCTCCCCTGGGCCATCAACATTGCTGAAGAATTTGATTGGGTAATTGAATTTCAGGATATAACCGGCGCATACAATATGTTTGCAGAGTGGGCACAAAGCGGTGGAATTAACTATCCTGACTGGTACCAAGATAACATTGGATATAGAAATGACAACCTCATCTATCCTACCCAGATTGTTAAGTAAACGATTTTAATTATTACTTTCACAACAATGGTGTTAGCAACCTGCTTCTATTCCCAAAAACAAGGGATGAAGCAGGTTGCTTTTTTATTGTTTGAATTTGACGTATTTCACCACGTCAACGTAGGTTACGCAATTTGAACAATTTGAAAGTCCCGTATAGCCAATTTTGAATAAAGGCGACTGAAAATAGGGTGTCATGCGAATCCCGTCTTCCCCTCTACTTAATCCGGACACGTGTAGCTTCCATACTGAATTCTGACATTGGCTGGGTGATGGCATCGATTTCTTCGTCACTTGCGCCTTCATCTGCAGCCTGCAACTGGAGCCTTTTTACAGAAATAATTTCCTTGGTGACCAATCCATCTATTATGGCCGGTTTTCCGATGGCCGTAGTATCCACAACGTAAACATCCTTCGGAAAAGTAACCAGAACACGTTGTCCATCTCCCATATCCATCTCAAGCCAGCACCCTGAACCGTGGCAAACCTCCACAATGGTTCCTGTAAGTTGAAGTTCAAGTTCCATGACGGTTTCCATGGCTGCGGCCAATTCCCCGGCCTGAACGACGGGTAAGGTTGCATTCTGGCTTTGAGTTGTATCACCCTTACCTGATTTTGGCGAGGAGTCGCATCCTGAAATAACCAGTGCGATAAATAATGAGTAAACTAAAAATTGTTTCATGGTGTTGTTTTTGCAAAAAATGCCGGGATCTTTCAAAGAAAGAATCCGGCATTTTTTTTGTTTCTACAATAAGGTTAACGAATGATCTTAATGTCCTTAACTTCTTCAATCTTAATGGTGCCACCTTTGTTACCCCAGGCATTAAGTACGTAATTTATGACTTCTACGGCGTCCTGGTGAGTCTCAACCTGAAAAGGCATGGGCAGGTTGTAAACAGCGCCATCTACTGTAATTTCTTTATGCGACCCGTTCAACACTTGCAGGACGGCCCTTTTTTTATCGGCCATTAAATAATCCGAACCCTTGAGTGGAGGAAAGGCACTGGGAATTCCCATACCATTCAACTGGTGACAGGCGACGCATTTGGCCTTATAAATAGCTGCTCCTTTTGGATACTTTGTATCTGCAGGATCGTCGTCAGGGATATTGGCGGCAAAACTGTTTCCACTGAAAGCCATCATGGCCCACAGCAGCATCGATGCGGTAAATATTTTCATTTTATTTCATTTAAGGTTTGAAGCGGCAAAGGTAATAAAAGGATTAATTTAGATCTGTTCCAGCTAATTAAAACGTGAAATAATTTTCCTGATCTGTTCAGGTCATCCCCCGCAACAACCCATCTTTAGCGTGTTTTTTTTCTCAGTTGCAGGGGTCATCATTTTCTCGTGTGGAACCAACATTTTGGCGGGTGGGCTAATAAATGGTATCCCTAAGGAGAGTCCGCGCAACACGAAAAGTATCCCTAAAATCACAATGAATATGGGCAAGACTTTGCCAAACCGTTTGCGGATGGTCCGGCCAATGACGTTTCCAAGTAGTGGAATGGTGGCCATAATCGGGATGGTGCCCAGACCAAAAATCACCATGTAAATGATTCCAAAAAATGGTTCGTTTGTATTGATTGCTCCGGCAACGGCCACATACACCAATCCGCAGGGCAGCAGCCCGTTCAGAAGTCCGATTAGAAACAGGGAAGGCAACGAACTGATGGCAAAAAACTTTCTGAATTTACCGATAAGTTTTCCAGCATAACCAAAAAAAAGCTGCTCAATTTTTATTTTACCTTTGAAAAGTGCAGGAAAAATAACGGAGAGAATCATGATGACACCAATACCAATGGACGCCCACTGTTGCATACCGGCCATCTCAATTCCCTGTCCCAGCAGTCCAAAGATGGCTCCCAGAATACCATAGGTTAGTATTCTCCCCAGATTGTAGGTTAAACTTCCGAGTATTTTGTAGCCATGGTTTCGATTTCCGAGAGGCAGGGCTACAGCAATCGGGCCACACATCCCTATACAATGCAAACTGCCAACCAGGCCGGTTAACAGAGCCATTAAATACAGTTCTTCCATTACTTAATGTATATTGGTTTTTCAATGTAGAACTTTTTACCCTGAAAGCTCCATTGTGATTTTAACAAGTATTTACCTTTCGAAAATTGTTGAATCGGGAGATGCATTTGGTTGCTGTCGGACTGACTAAAGTAATAAACACGGTCCATTTTATTGTCAGATGGTCTGAAAAAAATCAAGGTCCCGCTATCAGCAACCAATCCGGGAAAGTAAACCGCCAGTTCTGTCTCATTTTGGGAAACTGAAAATGTAACATTTTCCAACCTGGCATTAGCCATTTCATCAATACGTGTCTGATATTGAATTCCCTTAGGATAATAATCTTTTTCAACCAGGATGATGTCATTCTTAAAAGTCATGTAAACCAAAATAATAAGAAATGACATAAAAGCGATGGTCCACAAGGCCAGTTTGGTTCCCCAGTTCCATTTTGTTCTCATATTTTTATTTTAATCAAGTGAAGAGGGCCCGACAAAGGAAGACTCCTGGGTTTCTATTAAAACCCCTTCCGAATACAGACCAATCTGAAACGTTGTTTGTGAGGAGTGAAGAGCCTGTGTCGGAAGAATAACCAAAAAGGTCCCGTTTCCCATTTTACCTTTCTCCACGGCACTGTGATCACCAATATATTGGATTCGTCCGGGAAGCGATTCTATTTGAAAAACCACATCAATGGTTCCGTTGGTTTTATTTACCAGGTTGAAGGTGTAAATATTGCTCAGGCTATCTGAACCAAAATTTTGATACATGCTTCCACTTGCCCTTAGAATGGTGACTTCGAAGTTGCCCCTGAACATAAACAGGGAGGCCAAAAAGATTAAAAGCAGGGTAAGAACGGCAGAGTATGCAATGGAACGTGTATTGAAAATGGAGTGTTTGCCTGTGCTGATACCTACTTCCGAATCGTATCGGATAAGTCCTTTTGGTTTGTTGATTTTTGACATCACCGCATCGCAGGCATCCATGCAGGCTGTGCAATTAACACATTCCATCTGGGTCCCATTTCGGATGTCGATACCTGTTGGACAAACCACCACGCAACTGTTACAGTTGACACAATCCCCCGTATTGGCTGTCGTTTGTAGTCTTAACGGACCTCTGGGTTCTCCACGTTTATAATCGTAGGCCACCAGAATGGTTTTTTTATCGACCAGCACACTTTGTAGCCGGCCATACGGGCAGGCTATGGTGCAAACTTGTTCGCGGAAGAAGGCAAAAATAAAATAGAATGCCCCGGCAAATGCGAACAATCCGGCGAAACCGCCCCAATGACCAATGGGGTCATTAAGCAAAAAATGTTTCACCTGATCGAAACCAATCAGATAGGAGAGAAAGGTAATGGCCGTTATAAAAGAGATAAAATAAAAAACAACATGTTTGATCGATTTTCTCCAAAATTTATCCAGGTTCATCGGACCTTTGTCGCGCCGGCGTTGAGCGGCCCGGTCTCCTTCAATCACATATTCAATTTGCCTGAATAGGAATTCCATAAAGATAGTCTGAGGACAAACCCATCCGCAAAAAATCCGGCCAAAAATTACCGTGAACAAGGTGACAAATACAATGAGGGTGATAAACGAAATTAAAATCAGGTGAAAATCCTGTGGCCAGAAAGTAATACCAAAGATGATAAATTTCCTTTGCAGGAAATCAAAAAGCATGATGGGATCGCCATGGATTTTAATAAACGGACCTGTGTAGAAAAGGAGCATGAGGAAAACGGCTACCCATCGCCTATAGTTAAACAGCCGACCTTTAATTTTCTTGGAATATACCCATGCGCGTTTTCCGGTGGCATCCACGGTGGTTAGCTTGTCACGAAAACTCTCTTGAGAAACAGGTGTTTTTATTGTCATTTTTTATTTCATTCGTCACTTTTCCGAAGAGCAAAGTTAACATTAATCAAAGCAAAAGAAGCCGAAAAAACATCCGGCTTCCTGTGTTTAAAATTAATAATTAGATTAATAAGCCGTACCTTGTGGTTCCTTTGGAATGGCAGGCGTTGTACCTTGTAAATCAACCAGGATATAACTGATTACTTCCAGTCGGGCCAGCTCCGAAAGCTGGCTTTTGTATGGAATCATACCCTTTTCAATAACACCATCGGCCACCACCTGGTATAATTTCTCTACCGTGTTGCCGTGAATCCAGTAGTTGTCTGTCATGTTAGGACCTACCAATCCACCTCCATCCAAAAGATGGCAGACGGAACAAATTTTTGTCCAGGTTTCTTTTCCGCTGGCCAGTGAAGCGGGATCATTTAGAATTTTGATTTCAAAAGTAGCGCTGTTTTTCATCGGTAGCGCATCTTTGGCTGTAGCCATTGCGAATTCATATTCCCGGTTTTGTATCAGATCGTCGGAGTGGAAAACCCACAGTCGGATTAAATAAACGATGGCAAAGGCTATGCAAATGTAAAAGAGCCATTTCCACCAGGGGGGCAAATCGTTGTCAAGTTCCCTGATACCATCATATTCATGGTCTTTTATCAACCTTTGGTTGGTCAGGGTATCTATTTCATAATCTTCGTTATGGTCGTTTTTTATGTGATTTGTTGCCATAGTTACTAGGTGTAAATTGTTAGTTTGAATGAGGTTTTGAAGAGAGATCGTTATCATGATCCAGGGGCATCCGGCTCATTTCCTCTATTTCTGATTCATTTGTCCTTAACGTGACATAAGTGACCAGAATAAAAAAGATAAAAAATAAGAGCATCGAAATAATGGGATAAATTTCTATTCCGGCAATGTTTTCAAGAATATTGATAACGATCTTCATACCTTCTTCAAATAACGGTTTTTAATTATTTATTTTTATATACATCGGTTCCAAGGCGTTGCAGATAGGCAATCAAGGCAATAATCTCCTTGTTTTTATCCACCTGTATGCCGTTGGCTTGTAGATCTACGACGATTTGTTCGGCCTGGGCATTCAAATCGGCAACAGCCTGATCGGCATAACCGTCACCATAAGGTACTCCCAGTTTGATCATGGCATTGATTTTTGCCACTGTATGGCTCAAATCAATTTCATTTTCTATTAACCAGGGATAGGCCGGCATAATGGACCCGGGACTCATCTTCCGGGGATTCTGCATGTGATTGAAATGCCACGAATTGGGTTTGTAGTTGGGCAGAGTTTTCTCCCCTTCACGTGATAAATCGGGACCGGTGCGTTTTGATCCAAAAAGGAATGGGTGATCATACACCGTTTCACCTGCTTTGGTGTACTCTCCATAACGTTCTGTCTCGCTCCTGAATGGCCTGATCATCTGTGAATGACAAAGATAACATCCTTCCCTGATATAAATATCCCGACCCTCAAGTTCTAAGGGTGTGTATGGTTTTACTGCCGAGATGGTGGGTACATTTTCTTTAACCAGGTACATCGGAACAATTTCTAACAATCCACCGATCAGGATTACCACCAGTGCGGCGAGAGTGAATTGTAACGGACGACCTTCGAGTCGGCGATGGAACCCCTCTTTGGCCTTGGGGAGTTCTTTGGCTGGTGCTGAAGCATGTTCAAAACGGACAAAACTCCCTGCCTGAGCAGTTTTAACCACGTTGTAAACGAACATCAGGGCTCCGATGATATAGAGTGATCCTCCAAATGCCCTCAGATAATACATGGGAAGGATTTGTGTAACGGTTTCAAGGAAGTTGGGATAGGCCAGGAATCCTTCGGTGGTAAACTGCTTCCACATTAAGGCTTGCGTAAATCCGGCAAAATACAATGGAATGGAGAAAAATAGCATGCCCAGTGTGGCAATCCAAAAGTGTACGTTCGCCAGTTTGGTAGACCAAAGTTTGGTATTAAACAATCGGGGAACCAGCCAGTAAATCATACCGAAATTCATCATCGAATTCCATCCCAACGTTCCAATGTGCACATGCGCAATGGTCCAGTCGGTAAAATGACTCATGGCATTCACAGTCTTTAGCGAAAGCATGGGGCCTTCAAAGGTGGCCATACCATAGGCTGTCACTGCAACGACGAACATCTTTAAAACAGGATCTTCGCGTACTTTATCCCAGGCCCCGCGTAAGGTTAATAAACCGTTGATCATACCACCCCAGGAAGGTGCTATCAGCATAACTGAAAATACAACTCCCAAAGCTTGTGCCCAATCGGGAAGTGCACTATATAATAAATGGTGTGGACCAGCCCAGATATAGAGAAATATCAGTGCCCAAAAATGGATGATCGACAATTTGTAAGAATAAATAGGTCGATTGGCGGCTTTTGGGATAAAATAATACATCATACCCAAAATTGGCGTGGTTAAAAAGAATGCCACGGCATTGTGTCCATACCACCATTGCACCAAAGCATCCTGAATACCAGCGTAAATAGGATAACTGTGGGTGAATGACGTGGGTATAACCAGGTTGTTGGTGATATACAAAACAGCAATAGTTACCCAGGTAGCCAAATAGAACCAAATGGAAACATAAATGTGCTTAACGCGGCGTTTTACCAGTGTCATAATCATGTTGAGCCCGAATACAACCCAAATCAACACCACAAGTACATCAATTGGCCAGATTAATTCTGCATATTCTTTCGACTGTGTAAATCCAAAAGGAAGTGTAAGAGCCGCCAGAACGATAATCAACTGCCAACCCCAGAAATGAATGCCTCCAAGTAACTTGCTGTACATGGGGGTTTTAAGTAACCGGGGCATGGAGTAATAAACAGCCGTAAAGATGCCGTTGCCAACAAAGGCAAAAATAACCGCGTTGGTATGCAATGGCCTGATGCGGCTATATACCAACCAGGGCAGATTCCCGCTCATTTGGGGGAAAATCAGCTCCAATGCAGCGATAAGTCCTACCAACATGCCTACAACGCCCCAAATTACGGTGGCCCATAGAAACAGGTTGCTAAGCTTGTTGTCATAAGTAAATTTTTGTAACTCCATAAGCTTAAACTAATTTGTTAAAAAATGATTCTGATCTATTTTATTTTCCTCTGTATTTTCTGTATCAGAAGTAACGATACCGGTTGAATCCTTTTTTTTTGATTCGTCAAATAATATCCTGACGGAGGGGGAATACATGTCATCGTACTGACCATTTCGTACTGCCCAGATGAAACCCAGTAAAAAACCACCTGCAACGATGATTCCAATAACGGCTAAAAGGATAATGACGGTCATTTAAGTATTCCAGTTCCCAATTACATTTACGTATCAAAATTAGAAAATTTACGTCTCTTTTACACGGGTTTTGCAATTTAAATAGAATTTAAATAGCGCGTAAATGTAATGATAAACAGTGTGTTATAGTTTATACCGTTTGGCCATGAGGCGAATTGAGAAGGTGGCGAAGGTTACAACAGTCACCGAACTGATGGGCATGAGGATGGCCGCGATGATTGGAGAGAGCAAACCTTGTACCGCGAAATAGAGCCCGACGAGGTTATATAGAAACGAAATAATAAAGCTTAAAATCACTACCCGAATGGCCAGTTTTGAAAACCCAAAGAAGGAGGGAAGCCGTTCAAATTGTTTCGATTCGACGATCCCATCACAGGCTGGTGAAAAGCTGTAAATGTCGTCGGCTATGGTCAAACCCACGCTGCTTTCCATTAAAGCTCCTGCATCATTCAATCCATCTCCAACCATGAGTACTTTTTTTCCGGTACCTTTTAATTGTTTGATAAAGGACATTTTATCCTGTGGGCTTTGGTTAAACCTGAGGTATTCGTTGGTTCCAAATAAAGGCCCCAGGTTGTTTTTTTCACTATCGTTGTCGCCTGAAAGTAAATACAATGAATGGTTCTTCGAGAGTTCCCGGATGACGGCCGCTAATCCGGGGCGATAGGAATTTGCGATGCTAAAATACCCTGCAACATGATGATTAATAAAACAATAAACATTGCTCGTGTTGGGTGCGTCATCTGCCTTTCCTGTGATAAACTTTTTCGAACCCAGGTTGATTCTCGTTCCATTTACAACACCTGAAATGCCCATGGACGGAATTTCCTGATAGTCGCTTATTTCAAAGCGCTGATCACCCGCGATGCTTTCCTTAATACAAGTACTTAATGGATGACTGGAGTGGGATGCCAGAAATTTGATTTTCAACAAGTCTTCACCGCTTAGGTTATTCCCAACAAACCGGATGTCCATACTTTTGTTCAGGGTAATTGTGCCCGTTTTATCAAAGACAATGGTGTCAATTTTACTCAGGTTTTCGATTACCGCCGTGTTTTTAATATAAAAACCTGCTCTTCCAAAAACACGCATGGTACTACCAAAAGTAAAAGGAACCGTGAGGGCCAAAGCGCAGGGACAAGTGATAATCAATACTGAAGTAAACGCATACAAGGCCAGGGAAGGATTATTAAAAAGCCAGTAAATACCCGCAGTTACACCGATGGCCAGGATAATGATTGTAAAGTATTCACTTACTCTATTTATAATACTGCCCAGAGAGCTGTCGGGTTTGCTGAACCCTTTGTCCTGGTTCCAAAGCTGGGTAAGGTAGCTTTGTTCTACCTGATGAATTACTTCCAACTCAATAGAGCTGCCCGACTGTCGTCCTCCCGCGTAAATCATCTCACCAATTTTTTTTGGAACAGGAATCGATTCGCCGGTGACAAATGAATAATCGATGTTTGCAACTCCTGAGAGAAGGGTGGCATCGGCCGGTATTAATTCCTGGTTTCGGATGAGAATCCGGTGGCCTTTTTCTAGTTTGTTCAAAGGAATACTCTGCTCGCCGGAACCTGAAACCAGGGTAACTGCAACCGGAAAGTAACTTTTATAATCCCGCTCAAACGACAATGCCTGATAGGTTTTGCCCTGGTACCATTTACCAATCAACATAAAAAATACCAGGCCGATAAGCGAATCCATGTAACCTATACCTTGTACGGTGGCAATTTCGTAAGTGCTTTGTAAAAAGAGGGTGAAAATGCCCAAAGCGATGGGGAAATCAATGTTGATTATTTTATGCTTCAGACCTTTAAAAGCGGATAAATAATAATCGTTGGCACTGTAAAACACTACCGGCAAAGCCAATATAAAGCTCATCACCCCAAAGAAACCGGTAAATAAACTCCCCAATTGATCGCCTCCGGGGAGATACTCAGGGAATTTGTATAACATCACATTCATGAAACTAAATCCGGCAATACCTATTTTAATCAGCAGTGTACGGTTGCTGTGGGTTTCTTTTTTGTCGAGTTTGGCAAGGTTAATTTCGGGAACGTAATGGATGGAAGCAAGCAATTCAACCAATTGGCGTAAGGTAATTTCTCTGTTGTTAAAGGTGATGTTGACCGTTTTTGCAGGGAAATTCACTAAGGATTGGCTAACACCTGAATGGAGCGTGTGCAGGTTTTCGAGTAGCCATATACACGATGCGCAATGAATGGTTGGGATATACAAGCGAACCACGCAAATGCCTCCATCAGAAAATGTGAGTAGTTTTTCCGCGATTTCTTCATTATCAAGAAAAGCAAATTTTTGGTTGTTGACGGTTTTTTCTAACTTAATGCCTGCCATGGGCTGGATTTCGTAATATTTTTCCAGCTGACTTTTATTAAGTATCTGATAAACAGTGCTGCATCCATGGCAACAGAATGCCTTTTCGTTCCAGAGAACAGGCTGACTGCCGCAATCTTCGCCGCAATGAATGCAGGGTGTGCCCATTATGGTTTGTCGCTCTTGATCAGAATATGATTAAAGGTAATGGCCCACATCCCCCGGGGTTGACCTACTTCAAAATCAATGGCTTTGTCGTTGGGATATAGTTTTCTTATTTTAGCAGCAACATCGGTTGGAATATCAACATACGGCTTGCCATGGCAAACCATACATTCTTGTTTAATATCAATGAGTTTATAATAAACCGGATGTCCGTCCTTGTCAATATCTACCCTTGTTTTAGGAATTGCCCTTTGAATATATCCCATGACATATTCCTTATACACTGTGTTTTCGAAGTCATTCGTTTCATTATCGGGGTTGCGGTTTTTTTTTGCCACTCGTTTAACTCCAACGTTTAGCACCCGCGCAAGCGAATCGGTGATGGGAATGGCCTGTGTATTACAAAATTCGAGGGCATACATAGGGCCACCCTTTTGCATGGCATCCATCAGTGCCGACTTGATACCAAACATGGATTTGTGCACCAATACGGCTCCTTGTATCATCAACTCCCGGTGCAAACTGTCACTTAAGCGGGGGTAAACCATTACCTCATTTTCTTTTGCAGGTTGCTGATTTTCTTTTGCAGGTTGCTGATTTTCTTTTGTTTGCTTATTGGGTTGGAGGCATCCCGAGAACAGGGTGGCGTAGAGAAGAAATAGGAGGGAGATTGTTTTCATGTGAAATAATACTTATGGTTTGATAGCAATAATTTTTCCAATAAAGCGTAAATCGTGCCCGGCAAGCGGATGGTTGAAATCCAGGGTAACATATTCTTTTCCGATGGCAATAATTTCGCCGTGGTGTTTATTCCCGTCGTCATCGGTCATGGGGATGACATTGCCCTTTTGAAGCATGTTTTCATCAATTTTCCCATCCGTTTGAAAAGTATCTATTGGCAAATCAAACACGGCATAGGGGTCGGTGGGGCCGTATGCGTTTTCTGCATTGATGACGAAATCAAATGAGTCACCAGTTTTTAGATGAACCAGGTTTTGCTCAAAATCGGGAAGTAACTGGTTGTTGCCCAGAGTAAGTGTTACAGGTTTGTCTTCAGGTACCAATTCCATCGCTTTCCCCGTCTGTACGCTTATCAGCGAGTAGGTTACCTGAATATTTTTTAAAGAATTTTTTTGTTTCATAATGACATTAAATCCATTGCAAAAGTACTACAATGTTTTAGAATAAAACCATCAGTGAAGGGATGAAAAAGAGGCTCTCCCCAATCATCCGGTATCGGGAGTTACGAGAAAAATATCCGGGCAGCAGCAGGATGGCAAGCAATCCCAAATCGATGGCCAGCAGGAGCATGGCCCCATATTTTATGGCGGGCTGGTGGCTTAAGAAAGTCAATCCCGGAAGGAATATAAGAACACTGATTAAAACCACGAAGATGATGCTTTTACCACGAATCAATCCAGAGGTTGTGGCGAACGAATGGTTTCCATCGTGAACATCGTCATCGTATTCAAACCAGGAAGCGATGGTTCCCTCACTCCAAACCAGCAAGGTCAACAACAGCAAAATGATGATTAAATGGCCGGAAATTGTTTGTGTTGAAAACCAAAGAGGAACAAACCATATTCCGGTTACATATACCACCGCAATCACCAATTCTTTTGGGATAAGCATTCGCCACTTGTCAGACAGGATATTAATTGCCGCAAAATAGACTACTACCAATCCGGCCAATGCCAGGCTGTACAGTATGACTTGTTTTTGGAAATACAGGATACTCATCGCCAGGGTGAGTATTCCAAAGCAAAAAACGGCTATCGTCAGAATTTTAGCGTGTAAGTAATGAAATTGATGTCTGGCCGAGATGGCTTTTCCCTTTAGTTTTATTGAATCGAATAAATGATCAAGCGTGTAAACAACCCAAACGGCCATTGGTAAAATAAACCACCAAACATCAGGAACCGGCGCCCGTGTGAGTTTCACCGCCATCACACCGGTACAAAGTGCACCCGCAACAACATCGAGGCTTAGGTGTTGGATATATTGAGTAGTTTTAATAGCGTCTGGTTGGGATTAACATCGATACAAATTGAATATTCAATTATTTTTATCATTCAGGTGACCTCCAAAAGTAACTCTATTGCAGGAATAAAAAAAAGCCCTTTCCATCAAATGTGAAAAGGGCTATAAATGGCGATCGTTTTATTAAAAGTGTTCTTCGGTTGTACTTTCAAGTAGGTATGGATGGTTTTTTGGAATCAGGGGCATTTTCGATAAAGAATAGCCTGTTACCAAGCCAAATAGTCCGGCAAAGCCGATAAAGGTTCCGACTTCGATAAGTGAAATAGCGTGTTTAAGTTCGATGCTGGGCATAATGGACATGTACAACTCTACCCACTGTCCAACGATTAACACAAGTACAGCGAACAACACCAGGTTTTCATTTTTAGCCACCCGATTCCACATCAGGAAAAGAAATGGGAACGCCCAGTTCACGAGCAGTTCAGTATAAAACATGGTTTTGTATTCACCCATTTCGCGGGGCACATAATAAATGGTTTCTTCAGGAATATTGGCGTACCAAATCAACAAGTATTGCGATAGCCACATGTAGGCCCAAATAATACTGAGCGCAAAAATGTAACGTGAAAAGTTGGCGATGTGTTCTTTGGTGAGCATGGGCAGATAGCCAAGTTTACGCAGGATGATGGCGATGGCGGCAATGGCGGCCACTCCATGGAAAAAAGCGCTAATAAATTTTTTCACCACATAAATAGTGCTGTACCAGTGCGGATCGAGCGACATGAGCCAGTCGATGCTGAAGAGTGAAAACGAGAAGGCGAAAACAAAAATGAATACTTTTGAGGCGAACTCAATTTTACTAAAATAAGCAACACCACCCACCTTATCCTCACGCAACGACAGGCTCTTGATACGGTAAGTGAGAAAAATCCATAATCCGAAGAAAACGACAAAACGCAGTGCGAAAAATGGCAGGTTCAGATAGGGTGCTTTATGCTGAAGCAATGGATCTTGTGCTACGGCATCTGCATGTGTCCAATGGTATAAATCGTGAACTCCCAAAAACATCAGGGCAAACAACACAAAACTAACAATCAGGTAGTTGCTCATGGCTTGTGGAATGCGCAAATAGGCCACCGACCAACCCGACTGGGTTACCGCCTGGATGGCCATCCAAAACAAGGCACCCATTGCTATCGAAAGAAAATAATAATTATTCAGCAATAAGTTTGCCCAGGTCCTGGTTCCGTTTTCTGTGACAAAACCTGCGATTACAGAGATAACACCCAGCACGATCATGACGAGCATGATCAATTTAAATTTGCCACTGAGTTGTACTTTTTTATCCATGTCGGTGATTTTAATGTGAATCATGTTTAGTTGGAAAGGCTTCTGATATAATTAATAATCTTCCACCGTTTTTCCGGCGCGATCTGTGATCCGTGAGGCCCCATGAGCCCGGAAATGGATCCCATGGTGATGACATAATACAATTCTCCATCGGGTTTCGATGTAATAAAGGTTTCGACAAGCGATCTGGGTTTGGCAGGAAACAGTCCGCTGGTGTATAAGTAACCATCACCTTTTCCCTGGTCTCCATGGCAGTCAACACAAAAAATCGTGTAAAGCCGTTTACCCTCTGCAATCGTGCCTGTATCGCCAGCCAACGGATTAACAAGCTGTACGCCAGCCAGTGTTTGGTTTATGACCCTGTCGGTAATAGTTGCCCCCGGGTATGGAAAAGGCATGTGACCTCGTGCAACAGCACCTGTCACAGGCATTTGGTTGGTCAGGCTGTCGCGGAAGATCAGATTTGGTGAGTAGGCTTTATAGTATTTGGTGTAATACATGTCACGCACCCCCATGTAATCGTAACCTGGATTGTTTTTATCCTTGTTGCATGATAACAACGCGAAAGGAATGATCATCAGGGTTAAAAAACGTAAGAATTTCATCTTGAAGGATTTTTTACTCATGGTCATTTACTGTTGATTCTTTTATTTCAGTGGCCCCGGTTTCTTTAAGCATCTTCATCAAATGCTTTGTTTCCTGGTCGTTCATGTCCTCAGGTTTGGCAATCACAAGAACAAATTTGTCTTCCGTTGATCTGGGATCAGGCAAAATAACCTGCTTTCCCGGAAACATTTTTTCCCTGCCAAGATAGGTTAGAAAGGTCAATAAGGTTCCTATAAAAATAGTCCCGACGAACATAATGATGATGAATGACAGGGTGTTAAGTGGTTTCCCGCCAAATTTCAAAGGATAACTTACCACCGACATCCAGTAGAGCATCATAAAGATGGCCACAGCCCCGACAGCTCCATACACAAAGGTCGCATAGGGCAACCGGGTGGTAAGCTTAAGCCGCGACCAGATACCATGAATGGGAAAAGGAGAATATACATCAGCTACAACAATGCCGTCGGCTTGTAGTTTGTCGATAGCATGCAGCAACACGTCCTCATCTTCGTAAATGCCCAGTATATTAGTTTTCATCTGTAAATGATTTTAACGTGGTTGTTTCTTTTAATACTCCTTTTACCTCACTGATAGCAATGGTTGGTAGCCAGCGGAAAAATGCAAGTACGCCGAAGACAAATAATCCAATAGTGCCCACAAAAGCCGCTACTTCTATTATCGTTGGCGAATAGCCTGCCCAGGTAGCTGGCAAAAAATCTTTTGAAAGTGAAGTCACCACGATGATATACCGTTCGAACCACATTCCAATGTTGATAAAGATGGACATGATAAATACGATGGCAATGTTCTTCCGAATGGCTTTAAACCAGAATAATTGAGGAATAATGGCATTGCAGGTAATCATCGTCCAATAGGCAAATGTGTAATCGCCTGTGACCCTGTTTTTCATGAAGGTAAAAAGTTCATATTCAGATCCTGAATACCAGGCAGTGAATAGCTCCGTCATGTAGGCAGTGGCCATGATAAGTGAAATAAACGTCAATATCCGGGTAATGGCATCGAGGTGACCATCCGTTACATAATCCTTAAAACTGTATAATTTTCTAAGGATGATCATCAACGTGAGTACCATTCCAAATCCTGAAAAAATAGCACCTATAACAAAATAGGGAGGGAAAATAGTGGTATGCCATCCCGGTACTACGGATACTGAAAAGTCCATAGAAACAATGGAGTGTACCGAAACTACCAATGGAGCTGCCATTCCGCCCAGGAGCAAAGCGGCAGTCTCGAACCGCAGCCAGCTTTTGGCATTCCCAATCCATCCAAAACTCATGGCACCATAGATTTTTTTCTTTATTTTGGAAGTGGTGGATTCGCGAATGGTGGCAAAATCAGGAATCATGCCCATGTACCAAAACAAAGCAGAAGCCATGAAGTAGGTACTGATGGCCACTACATCCCAAAACAGGGGTGAGTTAAAATTATCCCAAAGGGGGCCACGGGTATTCCAGTAAGGGAAAATAAAGAATCCATCCCAAATTCTACCCATGTGCAGTAAGGGGAACAATCCTGCAGCCATCACGGCAAATATGGTCATGGCTTCGGCTGCCCTGTTAATCGATGTCCGCCATTTTTGACGCAGGATAAGCAGGAATATCGAAAAAGCGGTTCCTGCATGACCGATACCGATCCACCAAACAAAATTGATAATTTCAAATCCCCAACCAACGTTGTTGTTTAATCCCCAGATTCCGATACCGGTGGAAATGGTGTTGTAAAATGCCCAAGAACCCCATGCCATGGCGATGATTGCAAGCCCTGCCGTAACCCACCACCAAATTGGCGTGGGCGCATCGAGTGGCCGCAGCACATCCCTGCTCACATCGCTGTAGGTCTTGTTTCCCTTTATTAATATTCCTCTTACTCTGGTATTGTACATGTTATCAGTTTTTTTTGTTCAATACTATGCTTCTGTATTTCTCACCCTGGTTAAATAACTTGTAGAAGGCAGGGTATGGAGTTGTTCCAGTAAATGGTACATGCGGTCCTCTTTTACCTGCTTGTAAACGGCACTTTCCTTGTTGAGCAGATTGCCAAATTGAATGGCATCGGCGGGACAACTTTGCTGACATGCAGTCCTGATTTCACCATCACGGAGTTCGCGGTCTTCCATCTTGGCCACCAGTTTTTTCTCCTGAATGCGCTGTACGCAAAGCGAACATTTTTCTACAACACCTCGTTGACGAACTATTACATCCGGGTTGAGTACCATTCTGCCCAACTCGCTGTTCATGTTGAAGTCGAATTTATTGTTGTTGGTAAACTCGAACCAATTAAAACGACGTACTTTGTAAGGACAGTTGTTCATACAATAACGTGTTCCGATACACCGGTTGTAGGCCATCTGGTTCAGGCCTTCGGTACTGTGGTTGGTGGCTGCAACAGGACATACATTTTCGCAAGGGGCATTGTCGCAATGTTGGCACATCACCGGTATGTGATACACTTCCGGATTCTCCGCACTACGGGCATAATACCTGTCGATGCGCATCCAATGCATGATGCGCCGGTTTTTTACCTGTTCTTTACCTATTACGGCAACATTGTTTTCTGATTGACAAGCAATAACACAGTTTGAACACCCGGTACAGCTGTTCAGGTCAATGGACATTCCCCAATGCAAACCATCATATTGTATCTTACTGTATAACGAAACATTGTGTTCCTCATCGAAAACATGCTGTTCGTTTCCGGCAAAGGGATTTTTTAAATATTCGGGCAGGGTGGTCTCGCGTGCGATGGGCCTGCCTTCCATGTCATGGTGAGTTTGCGTAAGCGCCAGGGGATAGGTCTTTCCACTGATTTTTTCAATTTGTATTACCGTACCTGCCATACCGGCCAGGTCGTTCTGGAAGTTCATCAAAGGATAGGCATTTTGACCAACGTTGGTTCCTGCTTTTCCGGCGGAGGTACGGCCAAACCCAACAGCAAGGGCGGCAGTCCCGTCCGGTTGTCCGGGTTGCACGAGCACCGGTATCTCGAAAAAACCATTGATGCTCACCACATCTTCCAGTTTCAGGTTATTTTCTTTCGCGAAGTTAGGTGAGATACACAGGTAGTTGTCCCAGGTAGAAGTGGTGATGGGATCGGGCATTTCAAGCAACCAGGGATTGTTGGTATATTTACCGGTTCCGATGGACATTTTTTCGTATAAAACCAACTCAAGCCCGTCGCCTTTTTTATTTGAACCGGAAGTTAGCTTTTGATGAACAAATGTGGGTAGGGTTCCGTTTTCAACAGGATATTGGTATACCCCATCGTGTTTGGTTTGATTCCAGAATTGTGTAAAATTTCCAACTTCGATTTGGTTGTCGTTCATTTTTGTTGCCCAGAATTTTTCCATGAAAGTGGAGAAATCAATGTTCTGACCAAGCCAAATAAGTAAACTATCTTCGAACTGGCGCGTGGTAAATATCGGCTGAATAGTTGGCTGCATGATGCTGAGGTAGCCTTCTACAGGAAGCGCATCACCCCATGATTCCAGGTAATTGTGGTTGGGGCAAACCAGGTCGCATAAGGCGGCTGTTTCGTCCATCGTATCGGCAAACGATACCTTAAAACCGGTTTTATTGAGACCCGAGATAAAATCCTTCGCATTGAAATAGTCATAAACAGGATTCACATTGTGAATCAGGATGCCTGAAATATCGCCTGCATTCATGTCTTTCACCAGATTGGCCATCTTCTCATCGTTGCCTTGTTTGAGGTACATGGGCCTGTTCAGGTCGATGGTTGTGCCATAGTTTGCCAGCAAATTGTTGATGGCATTTACAATCAATTGAATGTCGAGGTTGTTGGTCCCCGATACGACCAAAGAGGCCCCTTTGTTTTTCAATAAATCCGCTGCTACCGGCATAATATCGATGGGAGAATCGGCTGTGGGATAGGTTGTAGCACCTGTGTTACGTGCAATTTCATTGTACAAGTTGAGTAAAATCAAACCTTCATCGGAGGGTTTAATTCCATAACGGAGGTCAGCATTTGAACCGGTAAGCGACAAATTGCTTTCGACCTGATAACTACGCGACATCGTTTTTTTTCCGCCAGCTAATTTCCGGTTTGCTGAATATTGTTTGGTAAAGGCCACAGGCATCAGCCAGTTTCCCAGGTAATCCGCATTAAATCCAACGATGATCTGTGCCTTGTCGAAGTGATAATTCGGAATCACAGCCTTGCCAAATTGCAACTCATTGGCTTTCCTCATGGCAGCCATGCTGACAGGGTCGTACATAATCCATTCTACGTTGGGAAAGGCAGTGGTAAATTCGCCAATTAACGCTTTTGTTGAAGGGCTGATGATGGTTGATGTAAGTAACACGACTTTTTTACCAGTAGCATTCAGCGCATTTAGCTGTTTTATTACTTCTTCATCAATGGTAGCCCAGTTGGTTTCTTCACGTTGACGGGTCGGTTTTTTTAAACGGGCATCATCGTATAAATTCAGCACCGAGGCCTGAACACGGGCACTGGTACCGCCTTTGGTGAGGGGAGAAAGGTCGTTGCCTTCAATTTTGATAGGGCGGCTTTCCCGGGTCTTCACTAAAATGCTGCAATAGTCTGTTCCATCGAAAAAGGTGGATGCGTAAAAATTGGCAATACCGGGTATGAGTTCTTCAGGCTGGTTGAGCATGGGAATGGCCTTGCGGACAGGCATTTGACAACTACTCACCAGGGCTACCGCGCTGACCGAAAAGCCCAACATCTTAAGAAAATCGCGTCGGCTTGACTTTCCTTTTATTTCTGATTCATCAAGGCCTTCGATGGAAAATTCGGGATGTGGTTTGTTGTTGTTTAGAACGGAAATTTGTTGTTCCGTGTGCTTCTCAAGACTTTGCCAGTATATTTTTTCCATGGTATGTTTGTCTGGATAAATATTTATTTGATGTTGATTGATTAATAGTGGCATTTTTGGCATTCATCGCCACCAATGTCCTTCACTGTAACTGAGGTTATTTCACCGTCTTCGAGTTTTTTGTGCAATTTTGTATATTGATCATAAAATTTGTTGTTGGCAAACTGCACTGTCTGTGTTCGGTGGCATTGGATACACCAACCCATGCTGAGGTCCTCAACCTGGATAATCTGGTCCATTTTCTGAACTTCTCCATGACACTTTTGGCAATCAATTTTACCCACATTTACATGTTGGGCATGATTGAAGTATACATGATCGGGCAGGTTGTGAACTTTAACCCATTCCACCGGTTTATTGTTTTCGATGGCTGCATAAATCTTGGCAATTTCAACCGTCCCTGTTTTTTTACCCGATTTTACTTGTGCATGACAATTCATACAGAGGGTAACCGGAGGAATACCTGCGTGCATGCTCTCGGAAGCGGTATAATGGCAGTACTGGCAGTCGATTTTGTTTTGCCCGGAGTGAATTTTATGTGAAAAAGCGATGGGTTGGTCGGGTTGATAATATTGCTGACGACCCAATGCAACGGCTTCAACGAAAGTAAGCTCAACGACTACAGCTACCGAAACTAAAATAATGACATAATGAATCCATTTTGCTTTGACCATTTTGATGAATACCAGGTCAGTAATACTAATGAGCAACAAAACGATCATGATCAGAAAAGTGGATCGCATATTGCGCCTCTCGTCGCTCTTTTTTTCGGCCAGCAGTTTAACACCTTCCTCGGCTGTAGCGAGTGCTTCTGCTGAAGGCGCCGTGGTAGGGGATTCTGTTACTGAGGCTTCTGCCCCTGAAATTTTCCCGTCGTTTCGGATGTAGGCCAGGATACCACGCACCTGATCGTCTGTCAGGTTGTGCGAAGGCATCGGAATCTTGAAATTGGCTTCAAACACTTCTATAGCGGTTTTATCGCCTGATTGAACTAAAGCCTGTGAATTTTGGACAAACTTAATCAACCAGCTTTCCTCACGCTTGTCGTTTACCCCTTTCAAATCCGGGCCAACCAACTTACCTCCTCCAATGGTATGACATGCTTTACACTGCTGAAAATTCTTTTCGTCGTCAGCAGTTTGGCTATGAGTGGGAGGAGATGCAAAAAACAGCAGAATGAAAATTCCTAATGTTAGGATTACCCTGAATTTCAGAGTAAATCCTTCGGTAATACCGTTAATGATCATGATGTATAGATTATCAGATAGACAGTAATTTTTTTAAACGTATACAAGGTGTTAAAAATAAGTTAACTTTTCGAATTTTGAAAGGGCAAAATTATTTAATTTTTGAAATAATTTAGACTAATAGGCAACAAAATACCGAATTAGTTTACAACTATTTGTGATTCATTAAAGTAGGAGGATAAAAAATTTAAACAAGGCAAAAAACGAACCTGTGAAGCGAAATGAATGGCATTTTTTATTTATTTAGACGACCGTTTTCCGGGAGTCAATCTTCAACGGACAAGCAAATGAGTAGTCGCTGAGATTACCAACTACCTCCGGCACCACCACCGCCAAAACTACCGCCACCAAAACCACTAAAACCCCCTCCGAATCCACTACCACCGCTTCCTCCTCCAAATCCGGAAGATCCTCCGCTAAAATTATTCCAACTTCCACCATGTGATCGGTTACCTAACATGCTGCCCAGAAACAATGCGGTCCACAAGCTGCCGTTTCGGCTACCAATTCCATACGAATTTTTTTGCCTTCGGCTGATAAAAAAGAAAATGATGAGGATAATAAGAAAAGGTAAAATTCCTGCAAACCAGGGTGTTTCTGCAGCTTTGTTGTACCCTTTGGCTGATATTTCGCCCGAAGCAAGTTTCATTAATACATCCACAGCCTGATCGATACCCTGATAGTAATCCCCATTTTTAAAATTCGGAACCATTTCTTTCTCAACAATTCGCTTTCCTGTAGCATCGGGAATTACAGGCTCGAGTCCGTAACCGGTAGCTATAAATATTTGCCCTTTATCCGAGCTGCTATACTTTGGTTTTACGAGTATAACAATTCCATTATTGAAATCTTTTTGGCCAATTCCCCACTGTTCCCCCAGGGCGAATGCATAAGATGCAGGATCGTAACCATCGAGGGAATTGAGGGTAACAACAACGATTTGATTTGAAGTGGTATCGTGGAAATAGCGCAATTTATACTCGAGCGTGTTTTTTTGACTTTTTGTCAACACCCCGGCAAAATCGTTTACCAGGCTATCATTGACCGGTCTTTCATGTATTTTCTGCGCATAAGATGCACTAAAAAGGATAATAAGTAAAAGTAGAAGGGTATGTTTTAATGGCTGCATAAAGGGTTAAATTATGGACTAACTAAATGATATTTCATCTGATAGCTCGTTGATATCGTCCAGGTGACGTGGGAAGTGCCGTTTTAGTTTTTCCCCGGCTTGTGCTATACCTTCAACGAGTCCTAGTACAAATCTTCCTTCAGTAAAATGGGCAGTCATCGTTTCTTTGGTTTCTTCCCAAAAGTTATCTGGTACCGCCTCATTAATACCAACATCGCCCAGGATGGCGAATTTTTTTGATTCAACTGCCAGATAAAATAAAATCCCGGTACGTAGATTTGTTTTTTCCATCTTTAATTTCTTGAATAGATAGGCGGCCCGGTCGAGAACATCTCCGCTACATTCGCATTCGATGTGAACCCTGATCTCACCGGAAGTATCCATTTCAGCATTAAGAATGGCTTTTTTAATGGCTGTTTTTTCTGTTTTGGTGAAAAAATTCTTGGCTACCGTATTCATGATTTTATTCTTTAGAAAGATACTTTTGGAGCAGTTTCAGCGCCTTGCTGAGCTGCAAAATAGGGCTTTGGTGAAAAACCAAACATCCCTGCAAACAAATTATTTGGAAATAATTTGATGGTGGTATTGAATTCTTTCGTGACATTGTTAAATTTTTGCCTCTCTACAGTGATCCTGTTTTCGGTACCTTCGAGTTGGGCCTGCAATTCAAGGAAGTTTTGATTGGCTTTAAGATCGGGATATCTTTCAACAACCACCATCAATTTCGACAAGGCCTGGGTAAGCCCTTCCTGTGCCTGTTGAAAGTTTGCGAATGATTGGGCATTCAGGTTATTGGCCTCGATATTAACCGAAGTGGCTTTTGCCCTTGCATTGATAACGCCTTCCAGTGTTTCCTTCTCATGAGAAGCATATCCTTTAACCACTTCAACCAAATTGGGAATCAGGTCGGCACGTCGTTGGTAAACATTCTCAACCTGGGCCCATTGAGCATCCACCGCTTCCGATTGCGAAACCATGCTGTTGTAGGTACTTTTATACCACGAATAGCCCATAAATATGAATATGAGGATAGCACCCAGAATGACAATTAGAATAATCCAGCCTTTTTTCATTTTAATAAAGTTATTATGTTATACAATATGAGATGGTTAAGATAATTTCATTTACAACAATTGTGTTTACTACTGCTTTTAGCCTGGTGGTTCAGGCCAAAAGAATCGGCTAAGATATAAATAATTCTTTGTTAGAGAAAGTGAATTTCAAGTTGAGTTGAGGTTTTATCCCACATTTCAACCCGGACGATTGGTGATGTCCTAAACACCAAATAGTAGTCCAATTCCTCCGACTAAAAAACCAGCGGCCATATTAATTAGTTTTACTACCACGAACCCTTTTCTGGTTTCAGCAATCAAAGGAATACTTCCATGACCGTCTTGTACGATTGAGCTCGCCAACAAGATGCTAAAAGGCAGGTTGCCAGAGGCAAACAAGAGTACGAAAATCAAGTGGGGCCCTGATTCGGGAATAATGCCAATGAGTACAGCCGCCACCAACATCAGGAAAAGATTATCGCGGATAAGTCCTTCCAGATCGAGAACACTATTCATCATGTGCAATACCGCCAATGTGCCCAGCGTCCATAGAAAAATTCGTAAAAAATGCTTTCGTAATACATGGTTCCACAAGTGATCCGAAAGGAAGTGGTCGTTAACCGTAATGATAATAAACAGGCTGATGATGATGACCGCGATAAAAGTAAATTTGATCCATTCGGGATGACCATGCTCATCCATGGCTGGTAAAGCAAGCAATTCGCTTCCGTGGCCATCGTCGTGCGATGCAACAACAAACAATAGAATACCAATCAAAAAAACCAGCAGAATCAATCGTAAAGTGGTGATATTTTTCAGTTGGTTCACGATATTTCTCCTATTAAAACGAGCCATTTCTATCATTTCCTGATGGATTTCAAATTGCCTGTCGGGGCAGGAGACCACCATTTTTTTCTTGTAAAAGAGATGAACTATAAATCCGGTTGCTAAGGCAATGGCAAAAATGATCACATGTAACAGAATGGCTGCCTCAGGTATGATGGAAAACATGAAGAATGCCTCATCGCCTGAAGTAGCAATCATGGTCGCAACCAATGCGCCAACACCGATCACATTATGCACATAAAGCGAAACGGCTGTGTAAGCGCCAAGGCACCCGGGAAGAATGCCCAATAGAGCGCCGGTCAGAATTTGTTTCCAGGCACTTTTCTCCAGGCCTTTACTCCACATGCCACGTGTAAAAACATTGAGGTATTCGATAATGAGCATCATGGCCAGTACAAACAAGGTAATGGTTAAGGTCTGGCGCAGAACGAGTAGTATTTGGTCCATATACAATTTTAAACTGCCTCAAAAATAGAAATAAAAGTCTCTGAAAAATAATAAAATGGAACCTTCATCTTCCAATTGGATTATTCCTACTTTTGCTACCTAAATACCTGTTTTATTAATGGCTAAGATTGTGAACATTACCGAAGCTGTGTCCATCGCGTTGCACAGCATGGTATTGGTGGCGAAGGCTCAAAAAAGCCAGATGAATGCCACCATTATCTCCAATATTACCGGAAGTTCAAAATTTCATGTTTCTAAAGTATTACAGAAACTGGTGAAAGATGGATTCCTTCTTTCACAACGTGGTCCCGCCGGTGGTTTTGTTCTGGAAATTCCCCCCGAGGAAATTACTTTGTTGCAAATATTTGAATCCATTGAAGGAAAAATCATTATTTCAAAATGTCCGTTAAATAAAGTATGCCCTTTTGGCGAATGTATTTTTGAAGACCTTACCATGATCATGACCAGACAATTCAGGGACTACCTCCATGCCCATACCCTGGCTGATTATATGTTGCCTAAATATCGTAAAATCAATTGACAATCAAGATTTCATAGACTTTTAAAAGTTAAAACCCTCTCGTTATCTTGTGAGAAATTCAGCGGTTTTTGTAAAATATTCACGCAGGATTTGTTTGTGCTCATCCAGCATTCCCGATAAGTCGAGGGCATGGTTCATGTGCTGAAGCCAGTGAGTCCTGGTTTCAGCGTTCATGGTAAAATGGGCATGTCGTTTTCTTAATTGGGGGTGTCCCCGCTGATCGCTGTAAGTGGTGGGACCGCCCAGGTATTGCATCATAAATAAATGCAGGCGGTCTTCGGCAACAGCAAAACCATCACGGTACATGGGAATCAGGAGCTGATCGGTCTGGACCCTCTGATAAAAGTCATGAATCAATTGTTTTATATGGTGTGGGCCAATAGTTTGGTAAAGGGATAGTTGCATGGGTAGTCATGTTTAGTAATTGAAAAAAGAGTACTTGCCGCGTTTTCATATATAAGCCCGGTCTAAAAAGGTAATAAAACGATTTCAGCCACTTTTACCCCTCAATCCCCTAAAGGGGAAGTGGCTGAAAATCAGTTCTCCCTTTAGGGGTGGGGTGAAAACTGATTTTCAATTATTTTCATAATTCACCTTTTTAGACCGGACCCATATATAAAGCGCCAACGTTGGTTTTCTCCGTTGTTTGATGACCAAATACTTAAGTTAATGCCCTATTTTTTAGGTTTATAACCGCGTTGTTTGGCAGCTTCCTCCAGCCGTTTTTGAAAACCAGATTTCTTCTTTGCAGGCTTTTTCTTGTTGATCTCAATGGTAGCCCTCAATTTATCTTCGTTTATCGCATATCTGAAAACAAACATCTGACCGAACGTGATCATGTTGGCAAGAAAATAGTAATAACTCAATCCTGAGGCATAACTGTTAAAGATCCCCAGGAACATGATGGGCATGAGATACATCATGGTTTTCATGCCTGGCATTTGACTGGTTTGTCCCGCCATCATCTGGTTGTTCATATAGGTATACATGATGGTGGAGACCGTCATCAACAACGTGAATAAACTCACATGGTCGCCATAAAATGGAATGTCCCAGGGCAATTGCATAATGGAATCGTAAGTTGATAAGTCGGTAGCCCATAAAAAGGGTTGCTGGCGAAGTTCGATGGAGGCCGGGAAAAATTTAAACAAGGCAAACAAAATGGGCATCTGTAACAACATGGGAACGCATCCTGCCGCAGGATTTACTCCTGCCTGCCTGTATAAGGCCATGGTCGCTTGTTGCTTCTTCATGGCATCTTCCGTTTTCGGGAATTTCTTGGCCAATTCATCAATTTCAGGCTTTAACACCCTCATTTTGGCCGACGAATAATAGGTTTTGTAAGCAATGGGGAAAAGTATCAACTTTAACAAGAGTGTAAGCATCAGGATCACAATGCCATAATTCCACCCATAACCCCCAAGCCAGTTGAAGGTTGGAATGACAATGTATTCATTAATCCATGCCAGCAGGAAAAATCCCCAGCCAATGGGTATTTGACGTTCTAAATCAAGATCATACGCTTTTAAGGTGTAAAATTTGTTGGGCCCAAAATAAAAGGAAAGCGGAATAGATGTTTTTCCCTGCAACTGAATGGGAAGCTCAAATTCAGCCGACATGGTTTTAAGGTACCTGTCATTTGGCTGGTCCTTCTTTTCTATTACTGTTAGTTTCCCGTTATCAAATGCATCTTTCGCTATGATGGTCGATGAGAAAAAGCGCTGTTTAAACGAAACCCATTTGAGTTTGGTTGAAATTTGTTCATCATCGTCTTCTGTCTCCGACATATATTCCACATCATCGGTTAAATACTTGTAATAAATAGTAGAGCCATTCCATTGATCCTGAACTAATTCCTGCCTCCTCAGGTCAGCAAACCAGTTCAACCCCATGTAGTTGTTGTTAGATGACATCACCCCCTCCAGTCCTTCCAGATTGATGGTGAGATCGAACAGGTAGTTGTTTCCAGTGATGGTATACAGATACTCGATGTAACTGTTCAGGTTCTTCTCTCCGTCAGGCAAATCGGTGTAAAGCCGCATCGAGAAACTCATGGTGTTGTCGCCTGATACCGTTAAGTTGGTTTCTGTGGTGGAAGGTGAGAAATAGAGGTCTTCGGTATTGATCAGCCTGTTTTTGGAGAAGAAGGTCAGCCCAAAACGAGAAGATTCAGGTTCCAGCAAGATCAATGGAAGCGAATCGTAGGTTTGATAACCCTTCAGTTCCACCGTTTTAATGTGTCCGCCTTTATTGGTCAATTCGATGCGGACCAAATCGTTTTCAAGAACGGTTATGTTTTCTTGTCCATTAACGGAACCTGCAAACTGGGCGTATTTTTCGCGAAGTTGGTCTAAATTCTGATCAGTCGACACCATCACCTCCTCGGCAGGTTGCTGCAATTCAGCCTCCTGTTCAAATGCTGCCTGTCGGACCTGTTCCTTTTGAATGCGCTGTTGTTCAATATTGGCCAGCGAATCGGCAGTGTGTTTGCGCTGTGCCAACTCCGTGCTTGATGGGGTAAACCAATATGTATAGCCAATCATGATGGCGGCAATAAGGATAAACCCTAGAATGGAGTTTTTATTCATTATACTATCGTTTGATTTAGGGGGACAAAGATATTCAGAATTATTTAAAGGAAGGAGGTAAATTGAATTAGATCTTAATTACTGAATAACAAGCTTTTGAATAGGCTCAGGGGAATATTGAGTTCATTATTCCAATCCTTTTTCAATTTATTTTAAAAGTTTATCGCCATTTTACTTGACATCGTACCCGAAAATAATCTACATTTGTGATATTAAAATAATATCATATTAATCCAAAATTAAAATCATGAAAGCTGAAAAAGAATTTTTGCCTTTGTCGGGATATGTGATGCTGGCAGTAGCCTTGTTGCTCATCATCCCTTCCATTATTGGTTTGATCGTGCTTAAGTACCTATTTCTATTAGGTTTAGTATTTATAGGTGTATTTATTTTGGTGGGTTTTATCATCGTGAACCCCAATGAATCAAGCATCATGGTTCTGTTTGGAGCCTACAAGGGAACAATAAAGCAGAATGGTTTTTCCTGGGTAAACCCGTTTTTCACCCGGAAGAAAATATCTTTGCGTGCCCGCAACCTCGACAGTGCACCCATCAAAGTAAATGATAAGATTGGTAATCCCATCATGATCGGCGTAGTGATGGTGTGGAAAGTGGAAGATACCTATAAAGCGGCTTTTGAGGTGGATGATTATGTGCATTTTGTGGATATTCAAAGTGAGGCGGCAGTTCGTAAACTGGCCGGACATTTCCCTTACGATGATTTTGAAGCGGAGAATGCCGAGATCACACTACGAGGCGGGGGAGAAGAGGTCAACCAAATGTTGGAAGATGAAATTACAGAAAGGCTTTCCATTGCAGGAATAAAGGTGATTGAGGCCCGGATTAACTACATCGCCTACGCCCAGGAAATTGCGGGTGCCATGTTGAAACGTCAGCAGGCAACGGCCATTGTGGCTGCCCGAACCAAAATTGTTGAAGGAGCGGTTGGCATGGTGGAAATGGCGCTCGACGCCTTATCGAGAAAGAAGATTATCGAGTTTGATGATGAGCGGAAAATGGCTATGGTGAGCAATCTGATGGTGGTGCTGACTTCAGATAAGGATGTCTCACCGGTGGTAAATACTGGCACCCTGTATTCATGATCATGTATTTAAAATTAAACTGATGTCGCGTAAGTTTTTTGAAGAAACACAGAAATTTAATTCCCCGCTTCATTTATTTTTAGTGGGGGTGATATCGCTGACGGTATTGATTTCTTTTGGACAGGCATTTTATCAGCAAATAATCCAGGGAGTTCCTTATGGTGACCGGTCCATGTCGGACAGCGAAATGCTGATCACAGGGATGGTTATTTTAACCGTGTTTGTTGTATTTGGATTCCTGTTTTTTCGTTCTGCATTGTTCGTGCAAATTACCGACAGGGGCCTTGTTTTTCGATTTTGGCCTTTCATCAGAAAAAGAAGGACTATTCTAAAAAGCGACATTGCACAATATGAGGTTCGTAGTTATAAACCAATCAGGGAGTATGGTGGATGGGGCATAAGACAGGGATTCTTTAACAAAGGCACAGCGTATAACGTGAGTGGAAACAAGGGATTACAGCTGGTGCTGAAAAACGGGAAGAAGATTTTGATAGGAACCCAACATCCTGAAGCAATTGGTTATGCCATGAAAAAAATGATGGAGTTGAAACATGAATAAGAAAAAACCTTTTGTTTTGCGATTGCAACCTGAAATGTTATCTGCCCTGGAACAATGGGCACAGGATGAATTCCGCAGTGTAAATGGTCAGATAGAATCGATACTGAATGATGCGCTGACCAGGGCAGGGCGAAAGAAAAAGTCAGTATCAGAAGGTGAAAACCAGTAACTTAAAAAAAGTAAACAGATGCGGTTATTTCAGCCTGCTCTGTAATTCATCAATCACATTGCTGTATTTACGCAATACACGATCCCATTCACGGTACAATTCGTCACTTTTAACGCTGGTGCCCGGTTTTTTGGATTCTTCGCTGACCAGTTTTATTTTGTATGTTAGAGGATCCGTATCCCCGAGTTTTACAATCATCCGGGTACGAATGGTATTTTGTTGAAACGATTGAACTACCCAACTGGTGCGTAGGTACCCTGTCTCTCTGTCGGTTACCTCAATCACATCAAAATAGGAAGTGACAATCATACTGATGAGTTTCCAGGCATCGGTTTCTGTTAACTTTGTCTTTAATTCAATATCGATATTTGCAATATCGGTTTGGATAGAAGCATCGTAGGCATCGTCTTTTGCCATTTTTACATAATAGGTTTTTGGTGGGACGGCATCATGTTTTTTATTACAAAAGGTAATGGTCTCGGTTAGATATCCAATCTTCTCCACGCGTACAGTAACGCAACTATTGGATAAAATGACCACTTCTGCAGAGCCTTTTCCCATCAGTTTTCCATCGATATAAATTTCGGCATCTATTTCTGAAGTGCTCAGTTGGACTTCTTCTTTTCCAGCAAATGCCGTAGCAGGGGTTAAAAGCATAATCAGCATTGTTACAAACAAGGCGGGAAATGTAATTTTTTTTGTCATGGTATATTGGATAAATGGTTAATTAAGAGCAAGTACAAAAATAGTTTTTTTTTATTTCATTTCATATCATTTGTCCTAAAAGAGTCAGTAAATAATTCCCCATAGATTTGGTCCGGACAGAAATCTATAGTAATTCAGTAAAAATGTAAATCGATAAACAATCGGCTGTCTTTCACTTAGTTTACTACTGGTAACCTTGTTTTTTCATAGTTTACCTATTGTTTTAATGTAATTATTTTTTTCGGATTTATTTTACATTAAACCTCTCAGGATGAAGTCCGTTAATTCCCCGGTAAAAGGCTTCTATTTTTTTCATATCAGCTTCATAATCTCCTGTTGGGTAAAAGACTTTTGTCGGCCCTCCGGTTTTTTTCTGGTAATCCAGGTACCCAAGAACAATGGGGACACCTGTTTTCATGGCCAGGATATAGAAGCCTTTTTTCCAGTGATGCACAAGCGCCCGGGTTCCTTCGGGTGTTATGGTCAGGTAGAAGGATTCATTCTCTTCAAAATAGCGGGTTGTCGTGTCCAGCACATGCGATTTCCTTCTCCGGTCGACAGGTATACCGCCCAATTGAGTTAAAAGAGGACCGAGCGGCCAGAAAAAAGCTTCCTTTTTTATATAGAACCTGCTAGGTATACCCAAATACCAGTAACCGAATTTCCCCATGACAAAGTCAAAATAACTGGTATGCGGAGCCATGATGATAATGGCTTTTTTAATATCTGAAGGAATCTGGCTGGTGATGTTCCAGCCCATCGCGGCAAGCAGGAAACCCGATATTCTTTGCATTGTAGGGTGTTTTGCTGCAAATTTAGAAATAAATGAATATCGGATTTAGCAATTTCTCTTTAAAAAAGCAGAGGAGGGATTACAGGTATTTTTACCTTCTCATTTCCCCCCATATTCTCCTGAAGAATCTTCCAAACCACCATCACCGTTTCGGCAGTTGCTTATATTTGGGGGCTTTTGGTACATTGCGGAAAAGCGTGGCCTGGTCCCGGCACAAGGATTGGGGAGTACCGTAATTCCCTGGAATTCAATAGGAAAAATTCAAAACCGTCGATAAGTACATAGGACTAAAATTCAACGGTATCGTCGGGATGTAGTTCAATCCCGAATAAAAGTCGGGACTGGGTGCTGCGTGCAGCTCAGAGTCCTGTTTATTGGATGTAGTTTTTATTTTAAGTATTTCCACAAAATAAACTATTGTAGTATTTGGTGGAAAGTTTCCTGCAGGTTTGTTACCATAACCATACTTAGAAGGAATTCTTATATATGCTTTATCTTCTACTCTAAGTTTTGAAACCTCATTTATAAACGCTGGTAAGAACAGTGTCTTTCCAACTACCATAATTAAAGGCGTATTTCTTTCATATGAATTGTCATATTCATAACCTAGATAATCTAAGCACTTGTAATGAAAGATTATTGTGTCCCCTACATTAATTTCATTGTTAACAGTATTAGAATTCTCTCTTGAAATCACAACAGTACTAACTGTGTCTAAACTAGTCCATGATAAATTTGAAAGATCTATCGGTCCTTTTTTCTTCCGTTCTTTTTCAAAATTGCTTTTTGCTAATAGTTTTCCCTGTTCATTCCACTCTTTCATTCCAATCCATGTACCTTCTTTATCAAAGAAAAACTTTGATTTCTTTTTCCCGTTTTCATAATACCAAATTTTTTGAACCCCTTTGCTTTTGATTTTAACTTCAAACTTCTTTTTTCCAGAAGAGTAATATTCAGTTTTATCTTGTCCCATCATTATTGAAGGAATAATGATTAAAAGAATTATTAAATAGCTTATAAGTTTTTTCATATTATTTCTATTAATTGGGCTGTGTTCGCAAGCGTTAATTTTTCTTGTTTATTAAGTTGACAATTACTTTTGTCATTGTGTCTTTTTCTTCAGGTTTGCTAACTGCTATCATTAATGTCAGAGCGACTAAAGTATTGTCAGCAATTCTTTTATTTCCGTCTTTGTCAAAAAGAATACCGTTGCGCTCCAGGAAATATAAAAACAAAAATGCCGCAATTCGTTTATTCCCATCCGAAAACGAATGATTCTTTGTGATAAAGTACAAAAGGTTTGCTGCCTTTTCTTCAATACTGGGATATAAATCGATTCCACCAAAAGTCTGGTAAATTGTAGCAACTGAACTTTGAAATGAATTGTCTTTTTCGCGTCCAAATAAGTCGCTGTTCCCATGCGCTTTTTTTGCCAATAAAATTTGGGTAATCGCTTCATTGTAGGTTAATTGATACGACTCTTTGCCTGATGTGTCTGTAATCTCAAGGCTTTGATAATCATATTGGTCTAAAATATCTAGTGCATAAGCATATTCAGATATTATTTTAAGCAACCCAATACTTTCATCACTTGACAGGGCTTTAAATGCCAATGCATTTCCCAGTATTTTAACAGAGTTTTGAAGTTCTTTTAATTGTTTCGACTTTTTCTCTAATCTTTTTTCATTTAAAGAATACCCCTTAATCAAATACTCTTTCAATACTTTATTGGCCCAGATTCTAAATTGAGTCCCACGTGTAGATTTTATTCGGTAACCGACTGATATTATAACATCCAGGTTATAATAGTCTACTTGATACGTTTTACCATCTGTGGCAGTTGTTGCATTTTTTGCAACAACTGAATTTTTGTCCAATTCATGTTCTTTGAAAATATTGCTTATGTGCCTTGAAATAACAGATTTGTCACGATCAAATAGGTTAACTATTTGGTTTAGGTTCAACCATACAGTCTCGCTGTCGAGTTGAACAGTAATTTCAGTCTTACCATCTTCTAATTGATATATTTCAATATTTGAGCTATTCATTAAATTCAGTTTGTCTCAAAAATACAAAACATAAATTTCTGATACCTTATTAGTCATGTTATCACGCAAATTTTCTTTCTTCAATCCTTTTAATTTTTTATATGCCTTAACATCTCTATCTGCCCAGGCTTTTGTTATTTCATTTGTCAATATGGCGTACTCTAATCCCTCTTTCATCCCTCTTTCTTGCCATTCATCAGTAAGTTCTTTTCTTACTTCTATGCTTTTTAATCGCTGATTTATCCATTCTTTTGTATAGCCTTTTTTTAAGTATGTTTGCATAGCTCTGTCAAAAGCTAACTCTGGATCTTCAATTTCATCTATCCTCTCTCGACCAACTTTTGCTAACCATAATTTAAATGGTTCAGCTTTAGGAGATGGAATTGTTTGAATTAATCTAAATAGCTGTTCAGTATCAGCCACATCTGTCTTATAATACTTACCGTCTGACGATTGCATCTTCAGTTGGTTACAATTTGTAACCAACTGACTACCCTCCTTTTTAAGCCTGTTTTTCAGTACTTTCCAATAATTATTGGCGTTTTCACTTTCAGTAAGAACGCCCACAACGTCAACGATAGAGAAATACCATTTTTCTTGATCATCATCCCATTGAGTACGTATATGTCTCTCGTTGAATAGCTTTATCGCTGTTTCTTTAGTCATTGACTGGCATTTACCAAACAAAGATAAAAATCTTTCCATGAAGTTAATTTATTCCAAAGCCTGTTTTCTGCAATGAATGTTAAAGAGTGTATAACCCCAACTCTAAAAGGTCTCCTTTTAGTATTATTAATTTTAACCTCATTACACATAATAACCTACCCATTTTCAATCGTTTAAAACCATGCAAATCAGCTCTTTGTTTCATTGTAAATGGATCATCGGTCCTTATGAGGAGTAAATCCAGGAAAATATTTTATCGGTTTTACATTGGGGTGGGAAAGAACATGTTAAAATGCGCAGACGTTTCTCAAATGGGGAGATGTGTTGGCGTATTTTGTCATGCGTTACGCTAGCGCTTAACGCACGCCGGTATTAGTTTGTATTCGTATTTAAAAGAAAATCAACAAAGCCCTGAATCCTGTTCGGGGCTTTGTTGACAGGTTAGTTCTGAATGTAGGGTTTGGTTTTTTATCTCCACAGGCTGTCAGGGTTAACAGGCGGGGGAACAATATTGGAGACAGGTTTGGTGCTTTTCAAATAAGCGAAAATAGCTCTCAAATCTTCATCAGTCAGGTTTTTGTAGTTTTCCCATGGCATGGGAGGCAGCAGTTTTCTCGAATCTGCAAGTCCTTTGAACCAGCCTTCACGCATGGCGCTGAAAAACTGTTTCTCAGTCCAATTTCCTATGCCTGTGGCATCGGATGAAATATTGGCAGCATAGGAAATCCCCCATGGGCCAACCGTTGCAGTATTGCTCATATTGAAAAGAACCCAGTTCTGTAAAGCTTCGTTATTCACCCGTTCTGTCACATCGCCGTCAATGTGGCCGCCAAGATGGGTGTTTGGATCAATCATCGGTCCTGAAGGGCCAAATGTTTTTGGGCTGTGGCAATCGGCACATCCGATGGTGTTTACCAGGTAATTACCCCTTTCAACAAGTTCAGGTTGAGAAAGTGGTTTGGTGGCAGATTCTTTTTTGTTCTCTGTATTACAGCCAAAAAAGAGGGTGAATGTTGTTATCAGCAAGATTAGCGTTTTCATATCATTTTAAGTGTTAGATTATAGTTGTTATGTGCAATGAAGATGTTATTTCCAGTTTGCCTACATGTTGTATAGGTCAATTGAATTAACGGTGAGAAGGTATAAGAAGGACGAAACGATTTCCCGGGAGCAGGATACGGTCCCTATTCCAACCGTAATCCTGCTTTTTGGACAGACTTTTCATGTACACAGTTTATTCTTTTATCAATTTTTGGCTGTAAACCTTTCCGGAATTTGTCCTCAGGCGCAGCATATAAATTCCGGTTTTAATTTGATCTAAATTCACAATAGTTGCCGGATAGGAATAAAAGCCGGTGAACAAGGTTTTTCCGCTAAGGTCAATTATATCAAGATAAAACAACGAGGTTTCTGTATCATGAATTTGAATCGTTACTGAACTTTTAACTGGATTTGGATAAATCATGACATTGTCCAACTCACGATTGTCTGGCACATCAGTTGTAAAATAAAGAAAATCACTGTAGAGGTAGCGCGATATATTCATTGGTGCCGGATAATTAGGTTCCCAAAATTGAACAATGGTTTCTGTAATGTCAGCATTTGAGTTGTATGTATGCTCGAAAAAGTATTCAAATTCCATATCCCACTGACTTCCTGACCAAATTTCACCCTGATATCCGTTGGTGTTTCCATGCTCGTCAAAAGTATAGGTGTATTGTTCGAAATTTACCCATTGATCGTTGGTCCAATATTCCTTTTTAATTGTTTCTTCCAACGCATCTTTGGTGTAGGTGTCGCGTTCGCTATTTACCCAATTGTTACTCAGCCATTTCTCAGTAACCGAAGTTCTGTTTGCACCATCGTAAACAGCATGATAGCGTTCTTCATTTACCCAAAGCCCGCCTTCTATTTTAAGCTGTAGAATGTAACTTTCCGGTTCCCCATTTTCAAAGTTGTGCCAAACAATATCAACGTATTGGTTGTAAAGTGTCCAATTGCTTCCGTCCCATTCGTAATACAGTATTAAATCGGGCACATTGTTTCCATTATAGACATAGGTGTTTTTATACTCGTTTTCCCAGGCGCTGCCATTCCATGTTTGACCTGTTTCGTCGGTTAGTCTGCCATTGCCATCTTTTATATACTCGTACCTGTAACCACTTGAAATAATCCACTCCAGACCGTTCCAGAAATAGGAAGCCTCCTCGGTTAAATTTCCATTTTCGTCGTAATCGTGTGTGTATTGGCTCAAGTATGCACCTGTTTGAGCTTCAGTGGAAAGCTCAATAAGCAAAATCCCTGTTTCGGAGTAAGTGTAAAATGTGTTTGAATAATACACCCACTCATTGTTTTCCTCGTCCCAGACATAATCTTCGCTGGTTCCAGGTTTTGAAAACATTTCATCCGGGCTGATAAAGTGTTTCACATAGCCAGGTTCACGGAAATTTTCGGGAAGAGATTTTTTCATTTGAGATAATGGCTGTACAGCCTTCTTCAGGTTATGGAATTGTTGTGAATTTCCATAGCTGGTAATAATAAGCAATGCGATTGCTGATAAGAGAATTTTTGATTTTTTCATTTTTTTAAAATTAATTAGATAGTTTTAGATGATTTATTGTGATTTTAATTTAATTTTTAAGGTTGTATTTCACGCCCAACCTGAGGTTACCCTTCGATTCCAGATAAGGATTGCCAATAGCCCAGCCTGCAGATTTGTATCCGGTTGCCAGGTTAGCCGAAAATCCTTTTCCCAGTTCATAATTTGCCTGCAATTCGAAACTGCCACCAAATTTGCCAGAGGTATCGTAAAAACTTTGGTTTTCAGGTTGGTTCCAAAGGTTTACAGAAACACCCAAGGCTATTTTTTTATTGAGAAAAGGTTTCACATCAACCAGCCCATATTGGATTCCGAAGAAACTATTTTGGTAATTGCTGTAGGTATGAAAGGCAAAAAGCTGGTTGAGTGATCTGGTTTTAAAAGGAATGAACACGGCGATGTCGTTTCCAAAATGGGTCGGGCTGTATTGCATGAACAGGAGAAAGCTGAAATCAGTACTTATGTTTATCCTGTTTACAAGGAAAATGGCTGGGTTCACAAAATTGAGTAAAGACAATTTTTTCTGTTTGAGCAGGTAATCCTGTCCTTCGGGAGTGAGGTCACTAAAGCCAATCCGGCGATTTACCCCTTCACCGTCAGGAAAGGGGTCGCGGGCGGTGTATGCCTGGTCAGGGCTGAACATATCATACACCCATGCTGTGAGGTCGGCACCGGCATAATCACGGAAGTAAGGATTGGAATCCTCATGTTCCGGAGCAACCACTTTCACTGAGTCGCTTTGGGCGCTGGTGGAAAAATTGAAATAATTCCACACATACAAGGCATTGTATAAATAAAACGGATTTTTATAAAAAGTCCGTTGGTGGTAAAAATCCTGAATAACATTGCTCTGGGTGGCATAGTTTTCACTCTGGACACCACTCACATACGAATACAACAACCCGCCAAGGTTTTCACTTTTAAATTGGGTCATTTCTGCATCCGTAAGCCCGTAAACGGTTCCGTCCCAACGGTTAGAAATCCAGTTTCCATTCACGGAGGAGTAGCCATTCGCAGCAAGCACAGAACAGTGATACTGCTCGTGATTATAAACGCCGAGCGGAATGGGGAGTTCGCTCCCGAAATAGGAAAAGGCAAAACCGGTAAGATAATCGAAACTTTCCCTGGCAATTTTACCCCCTTTTGTATTTTTTTTATTTTTAAAAATGACCTTTCCCAACGCATCAATTCCCCAAAAACTGACATCATACATGTCATTGCTCAGTTCGGTTGACTGTACCATCGAAGGGTAGAGGTGATGCGTTCCGAGATTTTGCGGATAATCTATCAATGAGAAAGATAGCCTGAGTTTGTATTGCCCGGACTCCTGGGCTTTCACAAGATTCCATAGAAATGGCAGCAGTAGTAAGATGATAAATTTTTTCATGTATTTTTTATTCGTGGTAATTAATGGCAGGGAAGTTGGAATTTTTCTTCAACCTCAGCATGGATTTCCAGGAAGTCGAATACTTTATTGCCTGTGTCAATCAACTGTTTAATTTCAAACTGATTGCCAGGATTGGTTTTCCCTGTTTGTTCTGAGAATTCAAACAATGCTTTTCTTAGACCTTTGTGGATTCTTACATAGATGTCATTCCGATTTATTTTCATTTTTAAAAAAGTTGTGTAGTTAGTTTGAGTGCAAAATAAGTCTGAAAATCAGGGATTTGAAATAGCATAAAAATGTGAAAAAGGACTTCATCGGTACAAAAGGATGTGGTTATTGATCACATCTTTTTGTAAGTAATTTGGTATTACTTCAGGGTTTTAACGGAGTTAGTATATTCCCCTTCTTTTACGGTTAGTTCATTATCAGGATCAAGCATAGGTATTTCGTCAACAATAAACTGGTATTGAATCCTTCCGGGCTCACATTCCACCTCTGCCGACCAAATGTTTCCTTTCTTGGTTAAAGGGATTGTTTTTCTTGCCCAATTATTGAATGTTCCGGTTACAAAAACTTCTTTGGCATTTTCGTATCCTTTTAGTTCGAATGGTACTGTTTTAAATGCCGGTGGATTTTCATTTAATTCTGTCAATATGTTTTCCAGATTGGCTTTCCATTCCGAATCCTCCGATTTGCCAATGCAATGGTTTAAAGCCAGTTGATGTGCTGCGTATAATGCTCGGTTTGCTTTAATCAAACTATCGGGTGTCACCCCAATTCCTTCCCAGCTCGATTTGGTAATCGGGTTGTAGGTTATGCCAAGTGGTATAAAACTGCTGAAATGGTCTGAAACCTTGATGCTTGCGCCCGGATTTGCGCCACCACGGGTTTGTTCTCCGATTATAGTCGCCCGTTTCTGCGCCTGAAGGTGATAGCTGAATCCTTCACCTCCTGAAAATGTCCGGGCACTGGTCAAAATATAAACCGGCTTATCGAGGTATCTTTTCCCGGGAACGTAGGCGTAAGTCCATTTTTGTTCTAATGCATTGTCTTTTCGCCAGATCAGGTCATTCAGGTGCACCGAACCATCGAAGAAGTAGCTCGACAGAAAAGGGATGCCGTCCATGCCCATGGCGCCACGACAACTTCTCAAATCAATAATCAGGGCATCGGTGTGCGACAGGTAGTTCATAATTTCGGCATACTTTTCGCCGGCAATATCGGCCCCGCAAATGCAACTAAAGTCAATCAGCCCGATGTTCCCTTTCAATACTTCCACTTTGCGAACGCCATAGTTTTGGTGTAGAAAGAATTGTTCCATTTCCTTCTTATCGTCTTCTGTCATTACATAAGGCTCGTCATTTTGATCCGGCAAAATGTTTTCAGAATATTCCAGCCGGAGATGCTGGTCATTTCCTGCAAGGCGAAGATCTGCCGTAACTTGTCCGGCAAATGTATTTTCATCGGTGATGGGCGAATAAACCTGATTTGCCTGTTGCTCATGGATAAAATGAACCACCTTTGTGGCTACCTCAGGATAGATGTAATATCTTTCCAGTTTCACACACAGCGAATCGATGATTACATTTTGTTTCTCAACATTTAACTGAGCGGATGATGAAACAGGCTTCAATAGGGCAAAAGTGGTTATTATAATAATTGAAAGTTTCATGCTTTTTATTTTTAATGGTATTTATTTAATGCAAAATACGTTTGAAAATCAATGATTTGAAATCGCACAATCATGTGAAAGAGGGGACAGGAAATAAAAAAAGATGTGATTTTGAACCACATCTTTTAGTTGAAAATTTTGGGAGTTTCTATTCTAAACCCGGAGGAAATGTTTTTAGATTATTTTATCCTTAAATGCTTTGGCCACAGCTTCACTTTTGCTGTTTACCTGTAGCTTTTCATATATCTTTTTAATGTGCGAACGGACGGTGTCGATGGCTATAAACATGTCGTTGGCAATCATTTTATAGCTGTATCCATTTACAAGCAATTGTAAAACCTGTTTTTCACGTTCGCTCAAATTGTATTCGTTGTTGGCTTGTTGCGGTATTTCAGAAAACATTTTGAGAACCTGTGTGGCGATGGATGAGGTCATGGGCGCACCGCCAGAGGCAACATCTCCAATATATTCAAGTAATTTGGCAGGTGGGGTTTTCTTTAGTAGATAACCATTTGCACCATTTTTTAAAGCCTCAAAAACATTTTTATTGTCGTCGAAAACTGTAAGCATCAATACTTTTACCTGCTGGTTCATCTCCCTAACTCTTTTAAGTCCTTCTATCCCGTTCACTCCGGGCATATCAATGTCCATTAAAATAACATCAGGTTTCCATACTTCCAGTTCAGCATTGATGCTGTTGCAATTTTTGTATGAAGCCACAACGGTAAATCCATCACTGCCATCAATCAGCATCGTCAGTCCTTCTCTTAGTTGAGGATTGTCTTCGTAGATTAATACTTTTATCATGATTTTTTTTTGCAAAATTACATATCCCAAACGGTCTAAAATACACATAAATATGTGAAAATCGTGCTATACAGGGATATTTACGTCCACTTCGGTGCCTAAACCCTGCCGACTTTTTATTTCAATGGTTCCTTTCAATAATTCGGCTCTCTTTTGCATATTTCCCATGCCATTCCCTCCATCGGCCACACCTGTATCAAATCCCACCCCGTTATCTCTGATTGTCATGAACAGTATTTGGTTTAGTTGATGGATATCAATTATTGCTTTTGTACAATGTGCATATTTTGCAATGTTGTTAATCGCCTCCTTAAATATCAGGAACACATCGCGGCGTTTTTCCATATCCAATTTTAGATCCTGAATCCGTTCACCTATGTTAAAAGTAATTTCGATGTCTTTTGGTTCGAGTATTCCTGAAGCATACTCACGCATCCGGGCCACAATCCTGAGCATGTTGTCGTTATCGGGTTTAATGCTCCACACAATATCGTCCATGGCCTCCATCATTTGTTGACTGTTATCAGTAATTTTACTGAGGTAATCACTGGTTTTCACCGGATCGGTGTGCATTTTACTTTTCGCCATCGAACTCAGAATATTAATGGTGCTCAGCGTTGACCCCACATCGTCGTGCAGGTCACGAGCCACTTTACTCCTTATCCGCTCAACAGCCAGTAATTTATTAATGCGCTGCCTGTAAAAAATATAAGTTAACCAGCTTACAGCAGCTATAATCAGGATAAAAAACCACCATGTTTGATAAAAATAAGGCTGTATTGACAAATTAAGCGATGTAATATTTTCTGACTCCGATCCCTGTAAATTGACACATTTCACTTCAAACATATAATGTCCCGGAGGTAAAGTGGTGTATTTGGCAGCAAGATCACGATCTGCTTTTATCCAATCCTTATTTACACCTTCAAGTTTGTAATAATACACCAGATTGTCCTGCTGCGCATAGCTTAGTGACGAAAAATAAATGGTGAATGAATTTTGTTCAGGTTTTAAGCGAATCTCTTTTAGCTCCTGGAGCGAATCGAGGGGAATAAAGGTGTTGAATATTTTAAAGTCGGTTAAGGTAACATTGATGGGAGCTGATCTTTGTGATATTTTTTCAGGGAGGAATCCGTACAAAGAATTCTCCCCACCAAACCAAATTTCTCCATTTTTCATCCGGAGCTTTGCATAAGCTGGTTTCCCGGCATACACAAACCCGTTTCTTTCGGTGTAAGAGGCGAACATGTTTTTGGAATAATTGTAACTTCCAAGGCCATTGTTACTCGCGAACCATAATATCCCCGCTGAATCTTTAATCGCTTTAAACACATTGTTGGCAGGCAATCCATCGTACTGGGATAGTTGTTTAATTTTTCCTGAATTGATATTCAGGATATTCAGAAGCCCGGTACTGATAAAAAAGATGCTGTCGTTATACTGTTCAATATCATAAATGCTGGAGCCAAACAATGCAGGTGCATTTTGATGTTCTTCCGAAAAGTGAAACAGTTCTTTTGTCCCGGTACTGTCCATCACAAACAGTCCCATTTTATTGGTTCCCACCCAAATACGACCCAGAGAATCAATATGCAGTGAAAAAATAGCCGCATGAAAATCATTTACATTTTCAAAATTTTGATTGCTGATACCATCTTCTTTATTCCATTTGACCACTTGCCCATTTTGTGTGCCAAACCATAAATTGCCACCATTATCTTCAACAATTTGCCTGACGGACGCCCCCTTCATTGCCGGTGGATTTAAAACATGAACAGCCTTTTTGGTGGTTGGATCAAAGACAACTAAATTTCCATGTTGGCAACCAGACCAGATCAGGCCATTGTTTTTTTGCTGGCACAAAGCCCAAATCATCTTTAAATTTTTATCCTTCAGATCTTTATACAGATTAACGTCCAATTTTGAGAAGCCACTGTCGAAAACCAGAATACCATTTCCCCAGGTTCCTATCCAGTTTTCTTTGTCTTCAGTTTGTAAAATAGAATGAATCAAAGCGTCATCGTTCAAATCATTTTCAAAAACGTAGTTGTAGGCATTTTCCTGACCACCTCCAATTACATATAACCCGTTATCTGTACAAAACCACAAACTATTCTCCCTGTCCTCGAACATTTGTTTTATTTCTCTGCATTGAATGTCAAAATCACTCTGGTTTAAATTGATATGTTGGGAGAAAATGTGGTTGTTTCCATCATAATTTAAAAGCGAATTCACTCCCCCGATCCATAGTTGATTGTCACTGGTTTCAAATATCCAACCGAATTGCTCATATTTGTTGTGTTCCATGATATTGACATGCGTGCTATCAATTGATTTCCCTGTTTTTGGATCCAGGTGAAGAATAACGTAGGCCTCTTTTCCCGGAGTTGGATCGTAGTAGAATATCCACCAGGTATTTTGGCTGTCGATATAAAAATGATAGACATCCTTCAGGTTTTGCCAGTCTGGCCTGGTGGTGTTTGCCGGATCATGATCATTGTATTGAAGTTCCTGAGTAGCTTCGTCGTAAATTGCCAGGCCAAGGTCGCTGCATAGATAGTATTTTTTATTTTTTACATCTTCAAAAAGATAATTAACCGACCATCCTTCAGGAATTTTTATTGGAATATTTTTGTTCGTAAACGAGTTGGTTTTAAGATCATAGCACATCAAATCGGCCCCGCGGTTGCAGAGAAAGATATTCCCTTTGCTGTCCGATAACATCCACAGGTCGGTATTAGAAGCTTGTTGTATGTCAGGATAAACAGGTACTTTGAAATATTTAAATAACACCGGGTCATACTGACCAACCTCGGTTCCCTGCCGGATCCAAAATCTCCCGTTTCCGGCGTCCAATATCTGATCAACGCCGAAAGGGGGCATGGAATTATCCAGTCCGTCGGATCTGAAATTAATGAATTTACGACTGTCAAATCGTTGTATTCCATTTTCAGTTCCAATCCATAAAAACCCTTTTTTATCCTGAAAAATACAGTTTACTTTGTTGGTATTTAGTCCGTCAGAACTGTTTAAATGATTGAATACATGGTTGTTTTGTGTAAACCCATTTAAACTGATTGTTAGCAATACGCACAAACTGATTGTGAGGCGTTGAAAATTTTTAATTGTCGGGTAAATGATAAAATCCATAAAATGCAATTAGGCTACCTGAATGTAAAAGTAGGATTTTTTTATTCTGAACAAAGAGTGAAATAAAAGACTTGTCCTGAGGCGCATGAACGGGGTTAAGCGTAACCAGTTAAAAATAAGGTGGAAGTGTTTGATTAATATCTTAAGCTTATGATATCGATGATTGGTCCCTTTCAGACTGCAATATTTGATAAACTTTGGCGGGAGTAAAAAAGAAAAACCGCTAAAAATCAACATTTTAACGGTTTTTACTACAGATTATCAGTGTTTTAGTGATCCAGACAGGATTCGAACTTTTTCCGCTATATATTGAATATCAAATGTTTACAGAGATCAAAATAAATGGGTCCCTTATTGGTCTCATGTAAATTGATAGAAATACCTTGTATGAACGTACTGTTAACTGTTGCAAATGTAATCAAAACAAGGCAAAAAAGCAACTTTAATTTGATGTATTTTACAAGTATTTGAACATTATAATAAAATGAATATCTGATAGTTAACTATCCAATTTTGTAACCTGATATCCGAAAACGGAAAGTGCTATTTTGTTTCAGATTGGAGTTTCAGTTTCATTATTTCTCTTGAGAAATGTTGATTTTTCTAATCGCTTTGGCACAAAAATCGCTTTACCCGCTTAGCTGCCTAATTTATGTAGCGGAAGCGCGAAATGCAAGGGCGGCGGAAATTGGGAAGGCTTTTGCGGGTAAGCCCTGACGCCGTTTATATACCCTTGCATTTTGCGCTGGAGCGAATAGTTTTGCTGAGCGGGTGAAGGGATGGCTACAGGAGAACAAATGTGCTTATAACAGGCAAATGAAAGAATATGAACTGCAAACAAATGGATTGATTATTTTCTAAAGGAAATTTTCCAATAAATACCAACATACATATCGCGTGATATCAAGTCGTAGGAAAATGAATAGACGTGATCTTTTTTGGATTTAAACATGGCTGAAGGTGCCAGGCCAAACTTGGTTGGATTACGGCCAATGGACATGCCTAAATACAATGTATTTTTTAAAGGTTGTGGAACCTCAACCCAGGTTGTTTGCCTGATAGTTTGGGGATAGAGTGTAATTTGGGGATAGCGATAAACAATGCGGTTTTGTGAAACGGTATCCGTTAACACGATGAGTGCATTGGAATCGTTTTGCAGGGTGTCCCGGTAGAGCTGCCTGGAAAAATAGTCTGACAGGATTTGCAGGGTGTCTATAGGATAAGAACGCCATTTTGTACTGCCTGTATCGGTGTAAATGGGTTTGGGGATATAATGGACGGTGGGTTTGGTAATCGTGTCGCGGATGGTGTCTGAGGTGGTTTGGGGGCATTCCGGACAAACAACTTCATGAGTGCATTCACGTTGGAGGAAGATTACGACAAGCAATAAGATGATGAGGAGCCAGGGGATTGTTTTCATGGGATTTTGTTTTAGCAAGATATGAGGAGCCACCTCTTGAGGAGGCTGTACTATGGGATATGTCTTTCAAAATGGGGTGCATCATAGAAGCCCTTGAAATGGCCACCCCAACGGTTGAGTGGATCCAGGGATTCCCAGTATGTACCTAATTCATCAATTAATGGGTGCTTGTAAAGCAGCTGATGTTGAATAAAAAAATTGAAGTCGATGGCCAGGCGTTTGAGGTGGTTGCTGGCCATGGTCTGGGTGCGTTTTTGAGCTGAAATGAGTTCAAGTTCGTGGTCTTCTACCCTGATGGATTTGCGATAGAAATAAAGTTCTTGTTGCTCTATGGTGCGGTAAGCTTCGCCCAGGGTGAGGTTGATGCCGAGACAGTTTGCCTTTAAGATGAGGAGAGCAAGGTTTTGGGTGAAGATTTGTTGATGACGGGAGAGTTTCATGATTTTTAGGATTTAAGATTTAGGATTTAGGATTTGGGAGTCTCTTCGTGAGGTAGCAACTGCATGAAGTGGCTTTATCTGATTTCTTTGAGGATTTGTTTGATGTCGGTCATGATGACTTTTTGGTCGGATTTGATTTCTTTGATGCTGGAGCGGATGAGTTCGACGTCTTTGTCGTGAAAGGTTTGCACCTCCACAATTTTCTTTTCGTTGGACTTGACTTTTTCTGACACTATTCCGGAAGTGTGGTACATGCCTACCAAGCCAATAACGGAGGCAATGATCAGGGTTCCGGCTATACCACCAAACCATTTGATGAACATGGATTCAGTTTTACTCATGACTTGAATTTTTTGTTCTTGACTCAAGAAAGCTTTGATAGGATTTTTCACCTGAGGAAAAAGCCAGCAGGGCGAAGATTATAGGGAGGCTTTCACCTACTGTTACCACTTCAAAGAACACACTGACCAGGGCAACTATCATGGCTGTAATAGCTGCCAGAAAGGTTTTTAAACGCGTGCTGCTTTTGTTGCCTGCCGCATCTTCGAAATAACCCGATTTTATATTTGATGACTTACTTTCCATCACATCCTAAAATTTTAACAAGTCCCCGGGAAAACTCCCGGAGACTTGAAAAGAAAAAAGCGAACCTATTTCACAATGCTACTCAAATCAGCACCGGCTTTGAATTTCACATCTTTCCTGGGCTTGCCGGCTAAAAGAACTGCCGACTCAGAAGTAAGCACATGCAGCGCTGTCTGGGCACCGACCCAATCGGAGGGAACGGTTACCGAAGCAGTACCGGCACTACGCATAGCTGCATCCCGAAAGATGATAGCTTGGTTGGTATCGCAGTTAAATAACACGAAGGTCAATGAACTGGCCAAGTCATCCGCGTTGGTTGTACCCGGTTCCCAGGTGATATCCATCACCTGGTCATCCTGACCGGTTAAGGTCACATTTACAACAGAAGGTGACACGAAATCACACAACACCACTTTGGTGTGATCAAGCACCGGTGGTTCACCCACGAAAGCATTTTTCACGTTGATGCTGGTGATTTTGTTGAAGGGTGACATGGTGGTCAGGCTTCCGGCATACACTTCATTGATCAGAGGAAGCACCTGTCTGACCAACTCAACCGTGATGGAGAATTTATTGCGCTGGCGCATCTGACCCTCAGTTCTTGGATTTCTTACATCCATCGCCTTGGAGCGCATGGTATTGTTTCCGTATGACTTGGAAAATACCGCAGTCCCGAACGATTTCCGGGTCCGACCTGTAATAGGATTTTGAACAATTGCCATAACAAATGGTTTTTAAGAGTGAATAATCAGTTTAAGCGGCCTTGGTACGGACATGGTGCGGACTAAATGCGGAGAAAAAGCCATCAAAAAACGTCAAAAAACCGGCATATTTAGCATGAGAAAACCGAAGAGGAACATCCTCTTTATGATTGCGGGTTTTTATGGAATTTGAGAACAAACTTTGCCCTGCATTCAGTTCGAATAATCCGGGTTTGGCCATAAACATTGGTTTGTATTTCGCCATGGTGAAATAATTTGTTAACAATTCAAATTTAGGGACCCTTATTTATTTAAAGCAGATTTATCATAGATAATTGATTGTTAGTGTTGTAATATTTCCAAATGATATGTAATTTTGTAATAAAACAGTATGAAAACGGTAGAAATCAGTCAATCCGGGGAAATGCTGACAGCTGCGTACGAAGAATTGATGGAGAAAATCAGCGAGCATGTGACGGTACTGGCAATGCATGATGAGCCTATCGACGGGATCATGACAACCAAACGCGGGCTTTACAGACTTAAAGAGCAACTCGAAAGATTACAAAACAGGCCTGGACAGGAGATAATGACCAGAAGAAGCGAAGAAATTTTGGGCTTAAGTCAATCATTGATGTGGTTGATTGAGGAAACACAACAAAAGCTGGGAATTGATGTACTTGAATCGGTCAAAATTGGGATGGTAGGTGAAGATGATCTAAAGCGAGTTCTCATTCAATATGAATATTTGGAACTGGCCAAAGAAGGTTATAAATATAAAGACATCAAACAATTGTTAAGTTGCCGGTATGATTGGAGTGTGAGCCGGATTGAGAAGTTGGTTTATAGGGGGTAGTTATTGGAAGACAAAGCAAGAGAACAATGGTGAATTATCATTTGAGTTTAGAAATCACACTGCCAGTATCGCCAAAAATATAAAGAAACCTCTTAATTTAGAAAGAATTAGGGGTGGCGGTCCCCGTACAGCAGTCGGGGACGAGGGGGAGCGTGGGTGGTGTATGGGTGAGTGATGGCCATAATGAACTGTGTGGATTGTGGGCAGCTATTGAGCCAGCTGCCGTTTTTATTTCACGGCATGTTGGCGAAGTGCTGTCTGCGGGAAGGGGTTTGTTATGGCCAGCGCTTACGCATACCTGGAGAGGTGTTTGTTCTGGTAGCGGGATTAATACTGCCTGGACCGGGTGAACGAAAGGTAAGCGGACGTCGCATAAATGATGATTTGGATGTGTGCTTATGCGGGGTGACGAATTGGCTGACAGTGAGGCACGAGCACCCCACCCCAACCCCTCCCCAAAGGTGAGGGGCATAAAAAAAGTAAAACTGAATGCAGGACGAAGGATTTATTGAAAACTTAGGATAGCTAATGAGGAACAAAAGCTTGCGGGGCAGGAAAGATAAGCTCACAGACAAATTGGAATGTTGCGTAGGGAGCGTTCCTGAGTGAGACAGGGACAGGCTGTATGTGTAATTCAGACTGATGTTTTTTGAAAGATGATTGAAAAGGGGGCGCGGGAAGGTTTTTGTTTGAAGATGGGTTTCTTGTTATGAGGTGCGGTGGCGTGTGGGTATGGCATTGTTCCCTTGCCATACTCACACCTGATGATTTGTTTGTTTGGAGCGGGAAAATAATACTGTGCCATCAAAGCGAATGAGGCGCAACGAAAGGTGGATCATATGAGTATGCGAATGTGTCCCCTGGAGTGTAGCCGACTGAGCGGAGATGGCACTGTATGGGTAGTCTTTAACGATGGTGTTTTTAAGGAGGCATTAAAGGGGGATAGTGTTAGACGGTTTTTGGGTTTGGTGGTTGGATTTAGTTGTTTTGGAGGTAAGGCTTCCCGGGACTGGTCGTCCGGGTGAAGGATTGAGACCGGTCGGACAGGAACGGGAGGCCGGTTAATTGTAGGATTTGAAAATACGTCTGTTTAAAAAAGGGTGGTGGTTAACTCTGGTTTGGGTGGGTCGGGACGGTGAAGGATTGAGCTGTACCGGACCACACGAACCTGAGTTGAGGATGAGGCTTCATTGGAACGCCGATGACCCCGTATGAACGGGACAGGCATGGATGGGAGGGATGGTTACGGATTTGGAATACTGAAGTGTTCTTAGGAGGATGGCCTGGGAGTTGGTTGTTTGGGATATTGGAGCGCAACGGCTTGACCTGTGAGGAGCTGCCTGCCAGAATGGAGCGGGGGGAGCAGGGTTCGTTTGTGCGATAGCACAAGCGCCCTGCGATGGAGAGGCATGCGGGAGGGAGGAATGACGGCAGGCAGGGACGACGCAGGGCGGAGAAGTGGAGCGGTTTTTGAAGATGGTCTTTCCAGGAATTTCGTTAGATGTCGGTGGGTGGTTTTAAGGGGCGGGCAGGCTGTGGGGAGCTATTTAACATAATGGCCCATTATGGTTGCTGTTTTTATCAATCAAAAATTCCGCTAGATATTTTGACCAAAAACATGCCCATAATGTGCATTATGTTATTTAGCGGGGGTGTGTTGTTTTTTTCTGGCACAACAGGTCCCTCGATTCCTCGGGACAGGCTCTGGTGGTGGTTGGAACGGAGAGGACGGTAGTTCAAGAAGAGATGTCTCATCATTTCGTTTGCCTTCCATAGGGCTTGATGTGTTTATAGGTACTTTATTGGGGCAGGCTTCGCTTCATGATGTCTACAGGACTGACCAGTTCCGCCAGTTGAACTTATCTGTGGAAGCAGGAAACTACTCTGAGGAAAGGGCAAAACCGGGTAAGTAGTAACGGTTAAGGATTAATTAAAAAGGGGCAGCCCAAACAGACCACCCCTCCCAGTCAACACTTAATCACTATTACTAATTATTATTAACTATTACTACGGTTTACTTGATAATCACCTTCTTAAAAACGGATTTGCTATCGCTTAT
>Ga0209417_1000250_pt1 | contig 141164 bp, 115 predicted proteins | sample RifGroF2_FD_184002 | JGI IMG/M metagenome (GOLD analysis project Ga0209417, IMG submission 184002) | Groundwater microbial communities from Rifle, Colorado, USA - Groundwater F2 (SPAdes) (version 2) | ecosystem: Environmental > Aquatic > Deep subsurface > Groundwater | place: Rifle, Colorado... | reverse complement strand
GCAGATACATCATCTGAGAATCTCCTCTCAGCCTGAAGTCTGCCACCTGAAAATATATGAAGCATTAAAGATCAAACCGGTAAAAGATCTGAAGAAGTATATCGTCGCAAAGAGGTTGTAGGAGCCTTAAAAAATCAGCTCTAGCCTCATTTTATGCGCTTAATAAACAAACTTGGGATAGGAGACCTAGGAAGATTGCTATAGTAGGAGGATTTAACAGAAATTCTTTAGCAATGTTTTTTGTATTCAGCTTCTCTTTGTTTGCTCCAAAAATAAATGCAATAACAACACCTAGTGTTTGAAATATAAGCTGATTCCCTAATTCTGATGAAAGGAGGGCAACTTTTATCGCAATGCAATCGTGATTATAAACATTGCTGATAAGAGAAACACCTAACGCGCTCATATTTCCAAAAGTAGCCACACAAGAACCAATGCGCCGATTTTATCCCGCGAAAAGCGAAATGCCTTACCCGCAAAATAAGCCAATACCAATGAACACAATTCAATAACTTTGACGATGCCGGGAAATTTAAAATAGGCAAAGCTAATTTTTACTACAGCTAAATTGCCAAATATCATGGAGGGCAGTGCAAAATTAATTATTAACTTTGCTAAGACCATGGAGGTATCAACTCCGGAAAACATCCCTTTTTTTTCATGAAAAACCCGACAGCAATCAGAATTGTCAGGCAAATAGTAAATGATATGAGTCGGTCTTTTATATCCACAATATGATGTCATTTATGCTACTATCCGTAAAAAGCATGCAATAAAAACAAGCTTTTTACTTCTAGTAGCCGTTACCAGTTAACCGTCATTAGTTTACTGTTGATCAAATTGATCAGGTTTATTTCAATTGCAATCAGCCGTCACTCATTGGCTAGTATGCGATAAAACCTGTTCTTTATTAAAGGTCTGAAAATTCTTCATGTATTTCTGACTGTTGCCTAATATCTTTTTGAGATATCTGATACGCTCGATATCTCCTTTTACCGGAGTGATCATCAAATAATAGGGCACATTATCTTCAAAGCCGTGAGAATCTGTAATTCCCATATGATCTGCATTCAAATGAACAACTGTATGCCAGCGAACGCATGAACTCACAAAAGGTTTCCAGTATTCCGGTTGTACGGTATCCATTCTTGCGCTTGTTGAAAGAGCTATTCCGTCTCCTCCATCGTAAACAATAGTTTCCAGTTTACCTGTGAGTCTATCTACAGAGGCTTTTTTTCTTGTATTAACTGAATCGCCTAGAAATAGAAACAAGGCAGTTTTCCCAGGCATTTCTGATTCGATCTGTAGCGCTTTGGCAAAATTCTCTGCCTCCTTGAGGCATTTTTCAAGGTGATCAAGAGCTATTTTTCTTCTTGCTTCAGGTGTTTTCACATCAGGCAGCAATACTTGTAAATATTGATCTTGAGCCGGGTCGGCTAGTCCCCATTTGAGGTTCTTCCATGCTTCAGGATCATACAAGTTTACTGATTTGCCTGAGGGATCGTCGGAATAAACTACGGAGTTTGTGCAGGCAAAGGGAATCATCTGATAAATGCTGGCCCAAGTTCCGATTATTGCCGGAGGAATAATCGGCATTCCTGGAGCGACCTGCAAACCTTCTGTAAGCTCAAAACATGTATTTAGAAAACCGAGATTAGGCGTGCCGACAATTATGACTCGCTCAACATATTTGCATCCTTCCCAACTAGGAACAGGTTCAGAAGCAAGCGGTTTGTTGCCATACATAAGATAGTATCTGGTAATCATTCCGCCCATTGAGTGAGCAATTATATTAAATTGAACATCAAAATCTTTTATCCCATACTCTTCTTCGTATCTCTTTTGAAGAAAGGCACGCTTCTTGAATATAAATTCATGAAGCTGGCGGACATTTTCGACATTTGTTCTTCTCCAGTCATAATAGAATGTAAAGAGTGAAGGTAATTTCTTTTTTTCCTGTACAAGCATATTTTCAGTAACAAATCCCATGCTAATTAGAACATCCAGCATTTCGCGATATGCGCTCTGGTCTATCGTGATTCCTACTATCCTGATCTCTGCATCTGACATGAATTCATAAGGAACAACATAATCTTTGATGTCTTTAAGTTCTCTTCCGTAAGCCATCGGATAACTTAAATCACGCAAGTATTCATCAGTATAACCATCAAACACATCTGATCCTGTAAAAAGACCCCAAACATTATTATCGTTGTCAGAATTTTTGAGTTTTGAACCAAGGAAGCCGTGAATGACAATTACAGGATTTCTTGCCGGACCTTCATAGCTTCTAAAACTTCTTTCAATATCACTTGTATAGCTGCCGACATTATCATTTTTAGCCTGATACGCTCCTACATAGGACTCATTAGTTGAACAAGAGCAGAAAATAGCAATGATGAAGCCCCTTGAAAATAAAGAAACAAGACCAGAAATCGTTTTCATAATAATAGTTATATGCTGGGATTTATAAAAGTTAAGACAATTCAAAGTATAATCTTATACCAATTCAAGGCAATATCTGAATTTAGAGAAGAGTCACTTTAGCATGAATTCTCCTGAGCCCTTCAAAAAGCACTATAGAAACTGAATTGGCCAGGTTGTAACTTCTGCAGTGTTCTCCGAACATGGGAATGGTATAAAGTTGGTCGGTATAATATTCATACAATTCCGGGGATAAACCCTTGTTTTCATTGCCGAAAATAAGGTAAACAGGCTCATCTATTACATTACTGCCATATGGACAATCCCAGAAAGATTTATTTGTTTTGGTCGAAAAGAAAAACATACTTTCTTTTTTCCTGTTTGAAGCAAAATTATTCCAGGAGTCATGGATTTGCAGATTAATATGCTTCCAATAGTCCATTCCAGCTCTCTTGATGTACTTTTCGTCAAGGGAAAATCCTAATGGCTTTATCAAATGCAGTTTAGTGGAAGTGTTAACACAGAGTCTGCCAATATTTCCTGTGTTTTGCGGTATTTGGGGAGAGTAAAGCACTATTTCAAAGTTGTGCATAAGCAAAATTAAAGTAAATTATAGACAATTTTCTGATAAAAAGATTTTAAGGCAAATTGCAAACTCTTTATCAATACGATAAACTCATATTTGTTTGTCGCAATAAATTAGAATAAAATAGCAAAATAAAAAAAGACTAATTCTAAGGTTAATAAAAGGAGAAATTTATGACCAAAAAGTATGTCTATTTCTTTGGCAAGGGGAATTCAGAGGGAAATGCTTCGATGAAATCAATCCTTGGAGGCAAAGGTGCAAACCTGGCTGACATGGCAAGTCTCGACCTTCCAGTACCTCCTGGCTTCACAATCACAACCGAAGCTTGCGCGGAGTACACTGAAATCGGTGAAAAGAAACTTTTCGCAAAGATTGACAAAGAAGTAATGGAGCAGCTCAAGAAACTTGAAAAGGTTACAGGAAAAACTTTCGGAAAAGGCCCAAATCCGCTGCTCGTATCTGTTCGCTCAGGCGCAGCCGCATCAATGCCAGGCATGATGGATACAATCCTCAATCTCGGTCTGAATGATGAAACAATCACGGCCATGATTAAACTCACGAAGAACGAAAGATTCGTATGGGACTCATATCGCCGTTTCATGCAGATGTTCAGCGATGTGGTGCTTGGAGTTGAACACGACCATTTTGAGCATGCCCTCGAAAGTCTTAAGAAAAAAAAGAAAGCAAAGCTCGATACAGACCTTACAGCGGCTGACCTCAAGGCTCTCGTAGCCGAATACAAGGCCATAGTAAAGAGAGACACCAAAAAAGAATTTCCGCAGGATCCTGTAGAACAGCTCTGGAACGGAGTAAGAGCCGTATTTTCATCATGGAACAATCCGCGCGCTGAAAAATATCGTCAGCTTAATGATATCAGAGGTCTTCTCGGCACAGCAGTAAATATCCAGTCAATGGTATTTGGTAATGGCGGTGACGATTGCGCCACAGGCGTAGCTTTTACTCGTGACCCGTCAACAGGCGCTAATGAATATTTCTACGGTGAATTCCTCATTAACGCTCAGGGAGAAGATGTCGTTGCAGGTATCCGTACTCCTCAGCAGATCACTCTCGCAGGTTCAAAAGCATGGGCAAAAAATCAGAGTGTTACTGAAGCTACCAGAAAATCCAAGTTTCCATCACTCGAAGAAGCTATGCCAAAGTGTTTCAAAGAACTTGATGCTATCAAGACAAAACTTGAAAAGCATTACAAAGATATGCAGGATCTTGAGTTTACAATTGAAAAAGGCGTTCTTTACATGCTCCAGACTCGTAACGGCAAGAGAACAGCTCAGGCTGCGGTCAAAATCGCTACTGATCTTGTAAAAGAAAAACTTATCGACGAAAAGACAGCCGTTCTCAGAATCGAACCAGCTTCTCTCGATCAGCTTCTGCACCCTGTATTTGTAAAAGCGTCTGAAGCTAAAGCTGTAAAGATAGTAACAGGTCTCCCAGCTTCACCGGGTTCTGCTACAGGCCAGGTAGTATTTAATGCTGAAGAAGCTGAAAAATGGTCAAAGGCTGGCAAAGATGTCATCCTCTGCCGTATTGAGACAAGCCCGGAAGATATTACCGGCATGCATGTATCCAAGGGCGTACTTACAGCTCGCGGCGGCATGACATCTCACGCTGCAGTAGTTGCCCGCGGAATGGGAACTTGCTGCGTAGCAGGCTGCAGTGATATAGTCATGGATTATGCCAAAAAATGCTTTACAGTAGGTAAAGTAGTTGTGAAGGAAGGCGACTGGATTTCTCTTAATGGTTCTATAGGTGCCGTATACAAAGGAAAGGTAGAAACAGTTGATCCAGCTCTAACAGGTCCATTCGGCGACATTATGAAGCTTGCTGATAAATACAAAAAGATTGGAGTAAGAACAAATGCTGATACTCCTCATGATACAGAAGTAGCTGTGAAGTTTGGAGCTGAAGGTATTGGCCTGTGTCGTACAGAACATATGTTCTTTGAACCAGACAAAATCATTTCCTTCAGAAGAATGATTCTCGTAGCTGAAACAGTTAAGAAAATTAAAGAAGATCATGGTGTAAAATCAGTTTACGATCTCAAGACAGGCAAAGATTGTTGCATGAACAAGGAAGAAGCTGCTGCTGTCGTGCAATACAAACAGGCATTGGATGAACTGCTCCCGCTTCAGAGAAAAGACTTTCTCGGCATATTTAAAGCTCTCGAAGGCAGACCAGCAATTATTCGTCTTCTCGATCCGCCGCTTCATGAATTCCTTCCAGCTAAAGAAAATGTAGCTGGACAAAAAGAAATGGCCAAGACAATGGGTGTATCAGTAGCCAAGATACAAGAACTTGTTGACGCAAATCATGAATTCAATCCGATGCTCGGACTTCGCGGATGCCGTCTGGGCATAATCTTCCCTGAAGTTACTGAAATGCAGGCCAGAGCTATTGTTGAAGCTGCAGCAGCAGTAAAAGGTTCACATCCTGAAATCATGATTCCTATAGTCGGAAATGTAAAAGAACTCATCAATCAAAAGGAAATTTGCAAGAAAGTAATAGCTCAAGTCGAAAAGGAAAAGAAAATCAAGATCAATGTCATGATTGGAACAATGATAGAAGTTCCAAGAGCTGCAATGACAGCTGACGAAATAGCTACAGAAGCTGAATTCTTCTCATTCGGAACAAATGACCTAACCCAGATGGGTTGTGGTTTCTCCCGTGACGATGCCGGTAAGTTCCTTAAAGATTATGTCAAGCTCGGCATTTACGAGTATGACCCGTTCGTAGTTCTTGATCAAGGCGGAATAGGCAGACTTGTCAAGACGGCTGTCGAATACGGAAGAAAAGTTAATCCGAAACTCCCAATCGGTATCTGCGGCGAACACGGCGGCGACCCGAAGACCGTAGAATTCTGCCACAATGCAGGATTGACATATGTTTCATGCAGCCCGTACAGAGTGCCAATCGCAAGACTGGCTGCTGCTCACGCTGCAATCAAACAAAAGTAATTATCGCAAGATAAGTACATTTTAAGAGCCTTGGTTCGCCAAGGCTCTTTTTTTAACTTTAATAATCATCCATTTTTTATGACAGTAATTTGCGATTATCACACACATACACCGTTATGCAAGCATGCGGTTGGCGCGCCTATTGAGTATGTTAGACAAGCTCACGAAAAAGGTATAAAAATAATAGGATTCTCCGATCACTGTCCTGCTCCTTCAAATTTTGATACTGAATGCAGAATGGATATTTCTCTAATCGAAAAATATATAGAAATGATAGAGAATGTTAAAAACAATTCATATGGAGTAAAAGTTCTTCTTGGAATGGAAGTTGATTATGTTCCAGGCAGAATGGATGAAGTTCTTTCTCTAACAAACAAATACAACTTTGATTATTTGATTGGTTCGATTCACTATGTGGATGATTATCCATTTGATCATCCCGGATATATTGACAAATGGAACACTTCTGAAAAAATTAATTATGTCTGGGAAAAATATGCGGATCTTCTTATAGAAATGGTCACAAATTTCAAAATCGATATAATAGGTCATCTTGATCTTCCAAAGAAATTTAAAATGTATCCGACTAACATGGATTATGTTTTCTCAAAGCTGACACGCTTATTTCAGATTGCAGTTCAAAAGGATATTTCAATTGAAATAAATACTGCAGGAAAAAGGAAAATAGTTGAGGAATTTTATCCATCTCTTGAAATACTGAAACTAATTAAAGAATCGGGTTGCTCTATTACTTTCGGATCAGATGCTCACGCTCCTGATGAAGTTTGTTCGGATTTTCTTGAAGCTTCAATATATGCAGCTAATGCAGGTTTCTCTGAATATACTATAATCTTGGGGAAAAATATTAAGCAAAAAGAAAAATTAATTTAATTTGGGGAGAAATATGAGCGAAATAAGCGTACCCAAAAGGGTAGTAGGTTTAGGCCCCCTTATCCTCTCGGGAATTACATGCATAATCGGTTCAGGCTGGCTGTTCGGTGTAGCTCTGGCTGCCAATACGGCAGGGCCTGCCGCAATCTTTTCTTGGATTATAGGAGGGGTGGCTATTATGATAATAGCCCTTACTATTGCTGAACTTGGAACTATGTTCCCCAGATCCGGCGGGATGGTACACTACATGTATGAATCCCATGGGAATATGATAGGTTTCTTTGGAGCATGGATAAACTGGATAGCAATTACGCCTGTTATAGCAACAGAAGCAGTGGCTTCGACACAATATCTTTCCTCCTGGAATTTTAAATGGTGTCACAGTCTTTATAATCCAGCAAGTGGCGATTTGACTGGCACAGGTTTGATGGTGGCATCGGTACTTCTAATAGCATATTTTCTTCTCAACTTTTGGGGAATGCAGCTTCTTATCAGGGCGCTTAAGTATATAACATATTTTAAAATTTTCGTTCCATGCTTTGCTATCGTTTCGATTCTAGCGACAGCTTTTCATCCGGAAAATTTCATATCTGCAACGACATCCTTTGCTCCGTTCGGATGGAGTGCCGTGCTTACGGCAATACCTGTTTGCGGAATTATCTATACCTTTAATGGTTTCCAGACACCGGTGAATATAGCTGGGGAAGTTAAAAACCCAGGCAGAAATCTGCCTATTGCGATGCTTTCGAGCATAGCAATTTGCCTTGTTATCTATGTGCTTCTACAGATAGCATTTATCGGAGGCCTGAATCCGTCAGATTTAGCAAAAGGGTGGCATGCAATTTCTTTTAGATCTCCTTTTGCGCAGATAGCGTTGTCTTTGAATCTCAACCTTCTTCTTTTTCTGATTTACCTTGATGCATTTGTATCACCTAGCGGAGTGGGGCTAACATATTTTACTACTACTTCAAGAATGCTCTTTGGAATGAGTCAGAATGGGCAAATGCCAAAATATTTAGGAAAACTAAATCCGATTTATCTTGTTCCAAGAGGGGCTCTCTGGACAGTGCTTCTCGTATGTTTTATATTCCTCTTCCTTTTTAGAGGCTGGGAGCACTTTGCGGGGATTCTTTCCTGTGCAGAAATAATTACTTATTTAAGCGGTCCTATAGCCTTGATTGCCCTCAGAAAAACAAGACCGGACGCAGAGAGGCCTTTCAGGCTTCCCTTTGCTCCATTTATCTGCCTTCTGGCATTTGTCATATGCAGTTTGATGCTTCATTGGGCTACATGGCCTCTTTCAGGAGAAGTAATAATACTCGGTTTGGCAGGTTTTGGTTTTTACATTTATTATCAGAATAAACAGGGATGGGGCACGCTTGCGTCACAGTTCAAGTCAACTTTATGGTTGATCCTGTATCTTATAGTTATGGCTATTATTTCATATCTTGGAAGCAAAGATTTCGGAGGAATTGGGGCGATAACTACTCCATGGGATCAGGTCGTTGTAGTTATTCTAGCTATTGGATTCTACTTCTGGGGGACAAACAGTTATTATAAAAAATAGGTATTTATTCAGAAGCATGTTCCGTTGAGGGAGACGCAAAATCTTGCGTCTCTACAAATGGCCTCAACGAGCGGGTGAAATAACATACTTTAGCTAATACTTATAAAAAAATAGTCAATTTAATGTTTGATGTAGCAATAATCGGAGCAGGAATTACAGGTTGTTCTATAGCAAGAGAACTTTCAAGATACAAACTTAGTATTGTACTTGTCGATAAATCATACGATGTCTGTAATGGAAGTTCAAAAGCCAATAGCGCTATAGTTCATGGCGGTTATGATCCTAAACCCTCAACATTGATGGCTAAATTTAATGTCGAGGGCAATAGAGTAATAGAAGGGCTATGCCGTGAGCTTTCTGTTCCTTTTAAGCGTATAGGAGCTCTTATAGTTGCATTTGACGATGCAGACTTAAAAACTCTGGAGATGCTTCTGAAGAGAGGTATAGAAAACGGGGTTCCAGAACTAAAAATCCTAACTGCTCAAGAGACAATTGATATTGATCCGAATATCAATAAAAACATCAAAGGAGCTCTCTTCTCAGGAACTACAGGAATTGTTAGTCCTTACGAACTGACAATTGCTCTTGCCGAAAATGCCGCTGTCAACGAAGTGAAAATAAACCTAAATACAGAAGTCCTTAATATTGAAAAAAAGGATGGAATTTTTGAGCTATTTACAAACAAAGGTGAAATATCCACAAAAACTGTAGTAAACGCAGCCGGAGTATTTGCTGACAGAATCAATAATCTTGTTTCAAATGACAGATTTGAGATAAAACCCAGAAAAGGCCAATACATGATTTTAAATAGAAGTACCGGCAACCTTGTTAAACATGTCATTTTTCAATGCCCTTCACAGAAAGGAAAAGGAATATTGGTCACACCTACTGTCTATGGAAATACTCTCATTGGTCCTGACTCAGAGCAAATTTTTGATAAAGAAGATGTCTCTACAGACAAAAACGCTCTTGAATTTATACAGAGAACAGCTTCAAAAAGCGTAGAAAATATCCCCTTCAATAAAACAATCAAAACTTTTGCAGGCCTTAGAGCAGAATCTGATCGAAAAGATTTCATTGTAGAGGAAGCGCCAGACTGTCTTGGATTCTTTAATGCAGCCGGAATTAAATCTCCAGGACTTACTTCAGCCCCCGCTCTTGCTCTTTATATGGCCTGTATGATTCTTAATAAGCTACCAGCTCAGAAGAAAAATAATTTTATCAATCATAGAGAAAGCCCGCTTCTAAGATATAAAAACGAATCTGAAAAAGAAAGAGCCTTATCTTCCTCTGATTCTTACAAGAAAATTATATGCAGATGCGAACAAATTACAGAAGGGGAAATTCTTGACGCTATTTCCAGAGAACCTCTAGCTACGACAAGAGATGGAGTTAAGAGGCGAGCTAGAGCCGGAATGGGAACTTGTCAGGGAAATCATTGCGGACAGTTAATTCGGTCAATTCTAGGCAATAGTAAATAAAGATACTGGAGACATTATGTCGCAGTATTTAATGTTTCAGCTTCAGCCTCATAGTTGGCAAGCTTATTGCTACAAATAGACCAATATTAAAATTATTGGAGGGACTTTTATTATGGATCAGGATAAATTTACAAACAAGACAAGAGAAGCATTAATACTCGCGCAGGAAGAAGTAGTTAAGCGCAAACAACAGGAACTTACTCCTCTTCATCTTATTTATGCGCTTATATCAGATAAGGGAGGGTTGATAAATTCATTACTCAGCAAAATGCGCATCGATATTCCTTCTCTGGAAAATCGTATTGACAAGGCTCTGAACTCAATCCCGTCGGTTCACGGAAGCGGAGCAAATCAGATTTACAGTTCGAGGTCTTTCAGCGAAATTCTTGTTAATGCCAAGTCTATAGCAGAGGAGATGAAGGATGAATACATAAGCGTAGAACATCTTTTCATTGCTTTGTTTTCCTCAGTAGAATGTAAAAAAATCTTGTCGGAACTAAATATAAATAAAAATTCTTTCCTTAACGCTCTCAAGGAAGCAAGAGGCAATCAGCGAGTTACTTCCCAGGATCCCGAAGGAAGCTTCCAGGCTCTCGAAAAATATTCCAGAGACCTAACGCAAATGGCAAGACAGGACAAGCTCGATCCTGTTATCGGAAGAGATGAAGAAATAAGAAGAGCTATTCAGATTCTTTCAAGGAGAACAAAAAATAACCCTGTTCTTATAGGTGAAGCAGGAGTAGGAAAAACTGCAATAGTCGAAGGGCTGGCAATAAGAATTATAAGAGGAGATGTGCCAGAAGGACTCAAAGACCGTCGGATAGTGGCGCTTGATATGGGCGCATTGATTGCGGGAGCCAAATATAGAGGAGAGTTCGAGGAAAGACTCAAAGCCGTTTTAAAAGAAGTTCTCCAGGCAGAAGGCGAAATAATTCTATTTATCGATGAACTGCATACGGTTGTAGGTGCGGGAGCTGCAGAAGGAGCCATGGATGCCGGCAATCTGTTAAAGCCTATGCTTGCAAGAGGTGAGCTTCACTGTATCGGAGCGACTACTCTTGATGAATACAGGAAGCATATTGAGAAAGATCCGGCTCTTGAAAGAAGGTTCCAGTCTATCCTTGTCCAACAGCCTTCAGTGGAAGATACAATTTCCATTTTGCGCGGTATAAGAGAAAGATATGAAATTCACCATGGGGTAAAGATTCTGGATAACGCATTGGTAGCAGCCGCTACCTTATCTGATAAGTATATTTCAGATAGATTCCTCCCTGACAAGGCAATCGATTTGATTGATGAAGCCGCGGCAAAACTCAGAACTGAAATTGATTCAAGTCCAACTGAATTGGATGAAGTGATGAGAAAAAAGATGCGCCTTGAAATAGAAATAGCCGGACTCAGGAAAGAAAAAGACAGTTCCTCAAGAGATAAAATTACTGAACTTGAGAAAGAACTAAGCGAAGTAAAAGCTACAGAACTAGAACTCAAAACCAGATGGGATAACGAGAAAAATGAAATAGCTGATGTTCGCACTATCAAAGAAAGCCTTGAAATAGCAAAACAGAAACTCGAACGGGCAGAAAGAGAATATAATCTTGAAAAAGCCGCAGAGCTAAAACATGGTGTACTCCCCGGACTTGAAGATCAGCTAAAGAAAGCCGAAGGCAAGCTTGTTAACTCAGATAAGAAAAATAGAATGCTCAAGGAAGAAGTTACCGAAGAGGATATTGCGGAAATTATTTCAAGATGGACTCATATACCTGTTAACAAATTAGTACAGGGCGAAAAAGAAAAACTTCTTCAGCTTGAGGAGAATCTTCACAAGAGAGTTATCGGACAGGATGAAGCTGTCAATGCAGTATCTGATGCTGTTTTAAGAGCTAGAGCAGGACTTAAGGATCCTAATAGGCCAATAGGTTCATTTATATTTCTGGGGCCAACTGGAGTAGGAAAGACAGAACTTGCGAGGGCTTTGGCAGAATATCTTTTCGATGATGAAAGAGCCATGATAAGAATCGATATGTCGGAATATATGGAAAAGCATAGCGTTGCAAGGCTTATCGGTGCTCCTCCCGGATATGTCGGATATGAAGAAGGAGGACAGCTTACAGAAGCTGTAAGAAGAAAACCTTACTGCGTTATTTTATTTGATGAAATTGAAAAAGCTCATCCTGATGTTTTCAATACTTTGCTTCAGCTGCTTGATGACGGGAGGCTTACCGATTCTCAGGGAAGGATGGTTAATTTCAAAAACACAATACTCATTATGACTTCCAATATCGGTAGCAGGTATCTCCTTGATGGAAAAATCGAAGAGGAGAGCACAAGAAACAAGGTAATGAACGAGCTTAAAAATTCTTTCAGACCTGAATTCCTAAACAGAATAGACGAAATAGTGATCTTCCACTCACTGACTAAGGAGCATATCCTTGATATCGTGGATATACAGATGAAGAACTTTGCGAAAAGACTGGAAGGTTTGGGAATAGAAATCAGCGTGAGCAAGGAAGCCAAGAACTTGATAGCTGAAAGAGGCTATGAACCTGTATATGGAGCCAGACCCATAAAAAGACTTATATCCAGAATCATAGAAACGCCTGTGTCACGAAAGATTATTGCAGGGGAAATAAAAGAAAATAAGAAGCTCAAAATTACTCTTTTCAACGGGGAATTGTCATTTACCCAGTAGTAATTCGCAGGAGAAGGACTGCTTACTAAAGTCCTTCGTTTTTGAAAGGAGTATGAAAATGGAGCCAGCTGTCGGAGTCGAACCGACGACCTACTGATTACAAGTCAATTGCTCTACCAACTGAGCTAAGCTGGCTTGATTTCTTTTGATAAAGAAGGAAAAAATTAGTTTCAATTAATGAATTTACAAATTAAAAAAAGTTTTTTTACAAATATTCTACTGTTGAATTAATCTTAATGTGTTTGATGAATTCGATAAATGATATAAAATCATAACAAAGAAAGAATACTTATAGTCTCGCGGAGAGTTAAACTTGTCATCTAATCTTGAAAACAGTGCATATATACTGACTGTACTGCTTGACAATCAAATTATAAACGAAGAACAGCTCGAACTTGCTCGGCAGCTCGCTTCAAAAAGCAATGGAGAGCTGAACATTATTTCTGCTTTAAAGAAGTTAAGATTTGTAGACGATACGAAGATTCTTTCAGTTGTGGCCAGAGAATATGGAATGGATACTGTGGATTTAACTTCCATGAAGATTGAACAATCCATCCTCGATCAGATCCCTTTGAATATTGTAAAGGAATACAAAATTATCCCTCTTGGTTATGACGCGGATATTCTTAAAGTAGCAATTGCTGATCCGACGGATATTGAGACTATTGACTCTTTAAGATTCATATTAAAAAAAGATATAGAAGGAGTCGTTGCGCCAAGAGATCAGATTAACAGGATGATTGACCATTATTATGGTTCTCTGGATGAAAGCGTGGATTCTTTTCTTAAGGATATAGATGGCAGCGATAAAATTGAATCTACTATCAATAATCCTTTTAAAGAAGAGGAAGAGGCCAACGCAGAAGATGCTCCAATTATTAAACTTGTGTCACTTATAATAGTCGAAGCATTTAAAAGAAGAGCAAGCGATATTCATATTGAACCTCTTGAGAAAAGATTCAGGGTAAGATACAGAATAGACGGAGTGCTCGTAGAAGTGGACAGCCCTCCAAAATATCTGCAGGCCAATATAATAAGCCGTATGAAAATTATGGCAAAACTTGACATCGCCGAGAAACGATTGCCTCAGGACGGGCGAATTCAGCTTAAAATATTGGAAAAGAACATCGATTTGCGTGTCTCATCCGTTCCAACTTCCCACGGAGAAAGCATTGTTATGAGAATTCTCGATAAAACAAGTATTATGCTTGACATATCTACGCTGGGATACTTTCCTGATGATGCTGATCTGGTAAATAAAATTATTAATATGCCTGACGGGATATTCCTTGTTACCGGCCCGACCGGTTCAGGAAAAACTACTTCACTTTATGCTTTTCTGAACGCGGTTAATAAATCCACCAGAAAGATAATTACAGCCGAAGATCCTGTAGAATACCAACTTGAGGGGATAAATCAGGTTCAGGTAAATTCCTCTATAGGTTTGACATTCGCGGCAGTTCTGAGAGCCATGGTAAGACAGGCTCCAAATATAATAATGGTCGGGGAAATTCGAGATGGGGAAACAGCAGAAATAGCAATTAATGCGGCTCTTACCGGACATTTTGTTCTCAGCACGCTTCATACTAATGATGCTCCAAGCGCAATAACCAGGCTTATTGATATTGGAGTAAAACCTTTCCTTGTCGCATCGTCAGTAAGAGCTATCATGGCACAGAGACTAGTCAGAAGAATATGCTCCGCGTGCTCAGAAGATTATATCCCTAACGAAACTGAAATTAAACTTATGGGAGTTGAGCCTGACGCTATAAAAAAAGCCACTTTCAAAAAAGGCAAAGGGTGCACAGAGTGCAATAATACGGGGTTCAAGGGACGATTTGGTATTATTGAACTGTTTATGCTTACAGAGGATTTGCAGGAATTGATATTTAAAGGGGCTTCCTCCTTCCAGATTAAGGAAGCAGCCAGAAAAGCAGGGATGAAAACGCTGAGGGAAGATGGTGTAAGAAAAGTTATGGCTGGAATGACTACTATTGAAGAAGTTGTAAGAGTTTCTATCGGAAATGAAGAAGAATAGGTTGATGAGGTAGTTTGATTTATGGATACGGAAAGTATAGTGCTTAAAGAGATAATGCTCTCTGAATCGCTCATAGACAAAGAGCAGGTGACAGAAATTGAAGAAGAAATTAATCGAACAGGAAAACCTTTTGCCGATATATTGGTTGCATATCAATTTGTCACAAAAGAACAGCTTCTTGAAATAATAGCTTCTTATCTTGGCACGGAAGTATTAGATCTTAATTCAATCGAGATTCCTAAAGAAATAGTCAAACTTCTAGAGCCTGCTCAAGCGAGAATGTATGGAGCTCTTCCAATAGGTTACGAAAGCGATGGCACATTGAAAGTTACCTTAATTGCACCTCTGAATTATCAGGTTTCAGAAGATTTGAGTTTTATTATCAATAAAAGGCTCAAAGTTTATGTCGCAAGCCAAAACCAGATTTTTAATACCATTGAAAAGTACTATCCGACTGCCTCTTTGAGCGATGTACTTGCAGATCTCGAACCTGGAGTTGAGGATGTTCTCGGCAATGAGACAGATGAAAATAAACTTTCTGAAGCGGCCAATAACGCCCCAATCATTAAATTTGTTGATGTGATCTTATACCAGGCAGTTAAAGACCAGTCAAGTGATATTCACTTTGAACCTTTTGAAAACAGCTTCAAGATTCGTTACAGGGTAGATGGAGTTCTTTATGAAATGGCTCCCCCTCCTAAAAATCTCGCGACGCCTGTTATAAGCCGTATAAAAATTATGAGCAATCTTAATATATCTGAACGAAGGCTGCCTCAGGACGGAAGGATTCAGGTGAGGATTGCAGGAAAGGTAGTAGATCTTCGTGTTTCTACCCTTCCTACTCAATTTGGGGAATCAGTGGTGCTGCGTATTCTTGACAAAAGCATTGTAAATCTAGACCTTAACTCTTTAGGGATTGACGAAATAGTCCTCGAGCAAATCAGGAAATTGATTGAGCGTCCAAATGGTATTTTTATTGTTACAGGGCCCACAGGTTCCGGAAAAACCACTACTTTATATTCATGTCTCAAAGAAATAAATAAAGTAACGGATAAAATCCTTACCGCTGAAGAACCCGTCGAATATGATTTGGAAGGCGTCATACAAGTTCCGATCAATACTGCTATTAATATGACTTTTGCAAGAGCTTTGAGGGCTTTTTTAAGGCAGGATCCTGATATAATCATGCTTGGTGAAATTCGAGACCTTGAGACAGCACAAATGGCTGTTCAAGCTTCACTAACCGGGCACTTTGTATTTTCTACTCTCCATACAAAAGAGGCCGCGGATGCCATCACCAGGCTTATAGATATGGGAGTTATGCCTTATCTTATTACTTCCTCTCTGGTTGGGGTTATAGGTCAAAGATTGTTGAGAAGAATTTGCAAATCATGTAAAACAAGTTATGTACCCAAAGAAGAAGAGCTGAAAATGCTTGGGCTAACCAGTGATGATGTTTTAGATAAAAAATTTTATTATGGCAAAGGGTGCAGTTTTTGCAACAATACAGGATATAAAGGGAGAAAGGCTATAGTTGAACTCATAAGAATAACTCCTGAAATATGCGAACTTATAAATAAATTTTCTCCGACTATAACAATTAGGCGAAAAGCAATTGAACAGGGCATGGTTACTATGAGAAATGATGGCATTAAGGCTGTTTTCAACGGAGAAACGACTATGGAAGAAGTTCTTAAATACACTTAGAATAGTGTTGAATCCGAAATAAAAAGGATATTGTTTGTATGGCTATTGAAATGGTTGACCTTTTGGAACTGATAATTGCTGAGGAAGGCAGTGACCTTCATCTTGAGGTTGGAGCTCCTCCTACTCTTAGGCTCCATGGAGGTTTAGTGCCTCTTGATAGTCCCCAGTTAAAACCAGAAGATACGGAACGGCTCGTTAAATCAATAACATCTGACTTCCATCAGAAAATGATAAGGGAAGTAGGCACAGTTGATTTTGGCTTTGATTTCAGTGGGAAGGCACGGTTCAGAGTAAGCGCTCTTAAGCAGAAAGGAGTTTACGGTGCTGTTCTCAGAATGATACCAAATTCTTTTCTTACTCTTGAACAAATAGGTCTTCCTACTGTGATGAAAGATGTTCTTTATAGGCCCAGAGGTTTGGTGCTGGTAACCGGTCCGACTGGAAGCGGAAAGAGTACAACACTGGCTTCAATGATAGATGTAATTAACACAGAAAGAGATGCCCATATAGTAACAATAGAAGATCCGATAGAATTTTTTCACAGACACAAAAAAGGCATTGTCATGCAACGGGAAGTTGGAGTAGATGTCCCATCATTTGAAGATGCTCTAAGGCGTGCACTCAGACAGGATCCTGATGTTATTCTTGTAGGTGAAATGCGTGACCTTGAAACGATGAAAGCTGCTGTTACAGCTGCCGAAACAGGGCATTTGGTTTTTGCGACTCTTCACACGATAGGAGCTGCTAGAACTGTAGATAGAATCATTGATGCTTTCCCGCAGAATCAGCAGGGACAGATTCGTACTCAGCTGGCTTCTTCTCTTATAGCAGTTGTATCACAGGTTCTGATTAAAAGAGACGATAAACCAGGACGCGTTGCAGCTTTTGAAGTGATGATTTCTATTCCTGCAGTACAGGCGCTTATAAGAGAAAATAAGACATATCTTATTACTTCTGTTCTTCAGACTGGAGCTAAATGGGGAATGAATACACTCGATGGACACCTTGTAGAGCTCTATATGAAGAATATTATTTCATATGAAGAATTGATAACGAAATCTCAGGATCCTGAATCGGTTATCAAAAAAATTAAAGGTTCAGCAAATTAAACAATAATAAACAAAGAGGTTAATTGTGGCTCAGTACTCATATACTGCGATGAATTCAGCCGGCAAAGAAGTCAAAGGCACAATGACTGCTAACAAAGAAGGAGAAGTAAATTCAGCGCTTAAAGCTAATGGTTATTTTCCGATTGAAATACGAGAAGTTTCTGCAGGCAAGAAAAGTAAAGAGAAAGTTTCAGCAGTAGCTGGAAAGAAAAAAAGAGGCCTCTTTGATATACAGATTGGTGCCGTAAAAATACCTCCTAAAGAATTGGTTCTTTTTACCAGACAGCTTTCAATCCTTCTTGATGCAGGTCTTCCGCTTATAAGAGCATTGCGAACACTTGAAAAGCAGGCAAGAAATAAACCGGTAAAAAAAATATTGGGCGAGACGGCAGATTATGTAGAAGGAGGTTTTACTTTTTCTGAAGCTCTTACTAAAAATCCAAAAAGCTTTGATCAGCTTTATACGAATATGATAAAAGCCGGCGAATCTGCAGGGGCTATGGAAGTAATTCTCGGGAGACTTGCTTCTTTCATGGAAAAACTCGCAAGAATTCTTGCCAAGATTAAATCAGCTATGATTTACCCTGCCGCAGTTATGAGCGTTGCATTAGGAGTAACAGCGTTTCTAATGGTTGTTATTGTTCCCAAGTTCGAAAAGATATTCTCAGAACTTATGAATGGAATGCCCCTTCCTGCTCTAACAACATTTGTAATGAATATAAGTAAAATATTTATGGCATACTATATGCAGATTGGGGGAGCAATAGTAGGATTGATTATAATTCTTAAGATTACAAAAAAAACAAAAAAAGGCCGATTTTTACTCGATGCACTGAAATTCAGAATGCCGGTCTTCGGGCAATTAGTCTCAAAGACCTCTATTACCAGATTTGCAAGAACATTCGGGACATTGCTTTCATCAGGAGTGCCGGTTCTTAGAGCGCTTATGATAGTTAGAGATACTGCTGGAAATGGCCTTGTCGAGAAGGCGATACAGAAAGTCCATGATGCAGTGAAAGAAGGAGAGACTATAGCTGCGCCGCTGGCGGCAACAAAAATTTTCCCGGATATGGTTATAAGTATGGTTGAAGTAGGGGAAGAAACAGGAAAACTTCCGGAAATGCTTGAAAAAATTGCAGATACTTATGAAGAAGAAGTAGACAATGCTGTTGATGCTTTGACCTCTCTGCTGGAACCGATAATGATAGTTTTCATGGCCGTTGTAGTAGGAACGATAGTTATTGCGATGTTTATGCCTCTTATCAGTATAATGCAGAATCTCGGAGGATAATGTTTTAATGAGCGACAAAGTCTATATTCTTGACATAGGCAATACTAACACGAGATGTTCTCTTTACGATGGTGGCAAATTCATTGAAATATTCAGAAAAAGAACAAGAGATATTTATGCTGATGATATTCCCTACGGACTTCCTATTGCCGCGGCAAGCGTAGTTCCATGGGCCAAAGACAAATTAAAGAGAGATGATATTTTCTATGTTTCGAATCAGTGTAATTTAGGGATTGATTTATCTCTTGTGGATTCAGATAAACTTGGACCGGATCGGATTGCCAATCTTGCTGCCCTTAAAGCTCTTTCCGCTCTTCCTGCCGCGGTAATTGATGTCGGAACTGCTATAACTCTTGAAGCATTAGATGAAAAAGGTGTTTTTGTAGGAGGAATAATTGCTCCTGGTCGTGAACTCCAGAGGAAAGCATTAGGCTCGTACACGGCAGCTCTGCCCTATATACCTGTTAGCGGAGGAAAAACTTATAAGTCTTTTGGCAGAGACACCGAAGATTCTATTATACTCGGAACGGACTACGGAGTAATAGGAGCAGTTAAGGAATTTATGTCGGTAACAAGAAGAGAGATGAAAACAGATAAAGTATCTTTTCTGGTTGCAGGAGGAGATGCTGCAATTCTTGCTAAAAATATTCCCGAACTTAAGGTTGTTCCAAAAGAATTTACGCTCATCGGTGTTTTGGAAATCTGGAAAATAAACAAACAATAAAGGTAAAAAAATATATGCACTATTATTTGCTGGTTTTTAAGAAATATGCTGAATTCAGCGGCAGAGCTACAAGGAAAGAGTACTGGTACTTTGTGCTTTTCAATTTTATCATATCTCTGATTTTTAACATGCTGATATTCAGATCTGAATCAGCGCCTGATTTGAATATGATTGTGAGTATTATCAGCATGATTTATTCTCTGGCTGTTATAATTCCCAGTCTGGCTGTCTTTGTACGGCGAATGCATGATACAGGAAGAAGAGGTTGGTGGTTTTTCCTGATTTTTATACCGATAATAGGAGCAATATGGCTCTTGACATTGACTATCTTTGACAGCCAACCAGGTGAAAATAAATATGGACCAAACCATAAAAGCGAAGAAGTATAACACATATTTCGATAATGCAGCTACCTCTTTTCCTAAGCCGGCTCAGGTTGCTTTAGAAATCACAAGATATTTAGATGAAATTGGCGGACCTTACGGAAGAAGTTTTTATGACCGCTCTCTAACTGTCTCGCGTGCAGTAGAAGAAACAAGAGACAAGTTGTCTGATATGCTTGGAACTTCCAACTCTTCGGGTATTTCCTTTACATCGAATGCAACCTCAGCAATAAATCTGATACTCAATGGAATAGAACTTAAGGGAAAAGAAGTTTTAATCAGCCCTCTTGAGCATAACGCTGTTATGAGACCCTTGCGGTATCTGGCAAAGAAAAATATTTGTTCGTATCGGATTCTTCCTCATTTTGCTGACGGAGCTATTAATCCGGAAGAAATTAAATCCTTATTGACTGAAAAAACAGCCTTGGTTATTCTCTGCCACGAAAGCAATGTAAACGGAGTTATTCAGCCTGCTTCGGAAATAAAAAAAATTATTGGAGAAATTCCTCTCTTGCTCGATGCGGCTCAATCTGCCGGACATATTCCAATTGAAATAGATAAAAATGATTATGACTTTGTAGCAGTTACCGGGCATAAAGGACTGCTTGGTCCGACCGGTACTGGATGTTTGTATTCTAAAAACTCTGAATTTATAGCTCCTTTGATTTATGGAGGAACAGGATCAAAATCCGAAAGTTTTGAAATGCCTGAATTTATGCCGGACAAATTTGAGGCAGGAACTCCTAATATAGTCGGGATCTTTGGACTAAAAGGTGCTTTGGAAAATACGCCGGTTCCAAATCATTCCCAAAATGAATTTTTAGAGTTTATAGAAGAGGTTAAATCTCTTAAGAAGTATAAAGTTTTTTGCTCAATGAATACGGAAAAACAAGGAAGTCTTTTTTCAATAATATCTAATTCGGTGAGCGTATCTGATTTGGGATTCAAACTTTTCAGAGAATATGGAATAGAAACCAGGGTTGGGTTACACTGCTCTCCTCTGGCGCATCAGAGTCTTGGGACATATCCAAATGGTACCCTAAGGATTTCTTCTTCTGTCTATCATACACAAGAGGATTATGAATATCTCCTGAAAGCACTTTCTGGCTTATAACTGTGAAAATAAATATGTTATGAAATGATGAAATATTTTTATTCTTTAATGAAAAATATTATATCAAGATTATTATCATTTTAATGTTTATAAAAATACAACTAAGGTAAATATGAGTTCTGACTTTTTGGCCTCAAAAAAAATTGTGCTTGGCGTAACGGGAAGCATTGCCGCTTACAAGGCTGCTGAGCTTGTCAGACTACTTAAAAAATCAGATTGTGAGGTTCAGGTTGTACTAACGAAGTCGGCCAAAGAATTTATTCAACCTTTGACTTTTCAGTCGCTCTCAGGAAGAAGTGTTTATGATGAAATGTTTAACCAGAATCTAGAAATAGAAATCGGGCACATCTCAATTGCTCGTTGGGCTGACCTTATTCTTATAGCTCCTGCCAGCGCAAATATTATCGCAAAAATTGCTCACGGCATTGCGGATGATCTTCTGAGCACTATTTGCCTCGCTTCAAAAATACCAATTTTAATAGCTCCGGCAATGAATGAAGCTATGTGGAATAACAAAGCTACTCAGGAGAACATTGCCACTTTTATAAAAAGAGGAATAACCCTTGTCGGGCCTGATTCAGGATTTCAGGCTTGTGGAGAAAGCGGTCTTGGCAGAATGTCAGAGCCTTCTGAAATAGTAGATTCAATAGAACATTTTTTTATACCTCAGCTCCTTAAGGGGAAAAGAATTATGATTACTGCAGGACCTACTGTTGAGCAGATCGATCCTGTTAGATATATAAGCAACTTCAGCTCTGGAAAGATGGGTTATGCTATAGCGGATATCGCGCAGAAAATGGGTGCGGATGTAACGCTTGTTTCAGGGCCTGTGCATATCCCGGAAGTTAAATCTGCAAAAATCATTAAAATAAAAACCGCTTTAGAAATGTACGAAGCAGTTATGAATAATATTGAAAAGATTGATGTATATATAAGCGCGGCAGCTGTTGCAGATTACAGGGTTGAGAATCCCTACAAGAACAAAATAAAAAAACTCAACGAAAACATTACTCTTGATATGATAAAAAATCAGGACATTCTTAGCGCTGTTTCAAATATACATAAAGTTCCTCTAATAGTAGGTTTTTCTGCTGAAACCGAAAATCTTGAAAATAATGCAAGAGCAAAACTTTTAAGTAAGAAGATCGATATAATAGCCGCCAATCTTGTTGGAGAAAATATAGGTTTTAATTCTGAAAATAATGAACTCCTGCTTCTTGCAAAAAATGGCATTATGCAGAAGCTAAACTACAAGAGCAAAAAAAAGTTAGCTTATGAGCTTCTTTCCTTTGTCTTTTCTTATTATGATGGAGAACAATTGAAATGATCAGCATACATGAATTTAAACAGAAAAAAGAACGGAAAGAGAAAATATCAATTGTTACATGTTACGATTACACTACAGCAAAGATAGTTGATAAATCTAGTGTAGACTGTGTCCTGGTAGGCGACAGCGGGACTATGACAATGTATGGCTGTGAAAGTACTATTCAAGCTACTATGGAAATGATGGTGCTTCTGACTTCAGCTGTGGCTAAGGGAACAACGAAATTTATCATAGGAGATATGCCGTTTCTTTCATGCAGAAAAGGGCTTACCGAGACTATGAATAATGTCCATTCTATAATGAAGGCAGGAGCCAATGCTGTTAAACTTGAGGGGCTCAAAGGAAATGAAGAGATTATAAAATACATTACAGATTCAGGTATTCCTGTTATGGGACATATCGGTCTTACTCCACAGGCAATTAATATGATAGGCGGCTATAAAGTGCAAGGTAAGCTCCACTCTGAGGCTGAACGACTCAAGAATGAGGCAATAGAGCTTGAAAAGCTAGGCTGTTTCAGTATCGTGCTTGAGTGCATGCCTGTTGAGCTTGCAAGGGAGATTTCAAACTCACTGGCAATACCTGCAATAGGGATTGGAGCAGGACCTTTTACTGATGGTCAGGTAATAGTAATTCATGATATGCTTGGGCTTGAACATGAAAAGAAGGCTAAGTTTGTCAGAAAGTACATGGATGGATATAATTCAATACTTGATAGCCTTAATCTCTATCATTCTGATGTAGTGTCTGATAAATATCCAGCGCAGGAAGAAAGTTATTTCTGGAGGAGCGAATGAAGATTTTTAAAGACATTTATGAATGGAAGAAATTCCGAAATAGTCTTCCAGGAAGCCTCGGAGTAGTAATGACAATGGGAGCTCTCCATGATGGACATTACAGCCTGGTAAAAAGGAGCAAAGATGAAAATGATTATACACTTTGCACAATATTCGTTAATCCAACTCAATTCGATAGAAGAGATGACTTGGACAATTACCCTGTTACTTTAGATTCAGATATTGCCGGTCTTGAGAAGCTGGAGACAGATTTTCTTCTTTTGCCTAACTTTAAACAGATATACCCTGATAACTACACATATAAAGTATGCGAAAGCGAATTTAGTAAAATCCTTTGCGGAGCATCAAGAAAAGGGCACTTTGACGGTGTACTGACTGTAGTTATGAAACTCCTGAATATTGCTGGCGCAAGGAGGGCTTATTTTGGAGAAAAGGATTATCAGCAATATCATCTTATCAGAAAAATGGCTGAGGCTTTGTTTATTGATACGGAGATTATTGGCTGCGATATTGTCAGGGAAAAGGATAATCTTGCAATGAGCTCCAGAAATATGAAACTTACAGAAAATGGAAGAAAACTTGCTTCTTTCTATGCCAATGCTATCCGATGCCAAAGCAAATCCCTTGATGAGATTAAGTCTGAACTTGAGAATAACGCAATAAAAGTGGATTATCTGGAAGAGAGATTCGGCAGGCGTTTTGCGGCTGTTTTCATTAATGGCGTGAGACTTATCGATAATTTTCCTTTGAATAAAGATTAAGAGCAAATAAAAAAGACTTTTATATGTTAGTTAACAAGAAATATACTGGAGTAGTTTTTGATTTTAACGGAACTCTCTTTTGGGATACTAAACTTCACAATAAATCCTGGGATATTTTTCTGTCCAAGAGGAATATGATTCCTCTTTCGGATGAAGAGAAAATGAGAAAAATACACGGCAAAAACAGCGAAGCGATATTCAATATGCTTTTTAATAAAGTCCAGACCAAAGAACAAATCAGAGAGCTTGTTTTAGAGAAAGAATCAATCTATCAGGGATTATGTCTGGAATCAAAACTTACCCTGGCCTCAGGAGCAATAGAATTCTTTGAATTTCTCAAAACTGCGAAAGTTAGCTATACGATAGCTACTGCTTCAGAACAATATAATGTTAAATTTTTTATAAAACTTCTCAATCTTGAGAAATGGTTTGATCTGGACAAAGTTGTTTATGATGACGGCATGCTCAAGGGAAAACCGGATCCGCAGGTGTTCCTGAAAGCCATGCATGAAATTGGCAAATCGCCTGACGAGGTTATCATTTTCGAAGATTCCATTGCCGGTATTACTGCTGCAGAAAGAGCAAAAGCTGGCAAGATTATCATTGTTAACTCAAACAACGATGATTACAGTTCCTACGAGCATGATATTATAACAAACTTCAATCAGGTAGGCTGCTCTTTGTTCCTATAAGTTTATGTCAAACAAAATACTCCTTACATTTAATTCTACACGGGATGTGATTCTGGCAGAAAAAGAATGCAAAAAAAATGGCTTTGAATGTATTGCCGTACCAACTCCAAGAGAATATTCATCAAGATGCGGAATTGCTTTGGAAGTTCCTATAACTCTCAAGGAAGTCGTTATAGAACTTATGAAAAAAACTAAGAGGCCTTTTAGTTATTATTTAAAAAACTAAAGACCTCAGAAAGATAAGATGTAAGAATAATCCTTACTTACCGCAACATTTTTTATATTTTTTACCGCTGCCGCAAGGGCAGTCATCATTTCTTCCGACTTTATCTGTCTCCCTCTTATAGCTTATACTTTTTTCTTCTGCCTGATTCTGCTGGGGTTGTTGATTATGTTCGGCGAATAGGTCTGCTGGATTGGCAGGAGTAGGCGGCCTTCTTTGCATCATGGAAGCTGAAGATCTTGGCGCTGAACTGGCTGTATTTCCCTGCTGTACGGTCTTAGTAGTTGTTGTAGCGGTTCCTTCGAATTGTTCAATTTCTTTATGAATGAAGTTATGGGGAAGGCTAGCAAAGAGCTTTTCAAATGCCTGTATTGTTGTAGCTGAACGGAACATATTGGTAAGTATTTCCTGATTTAAGTCAGCCATCAGTAATGAAAAGAGGCTAAATGCCTCGTGTTTATATTCTACAAGAGGATCTTTCTGCGCATAAGCTCTCAGGGAGATTCCACTGCGCAATCCATCCATCGCATATAGATGCTCCTGCCATAATCTGTCGATGGCATCCAAAATAATATGTCTTTCTAGTCTTCTTATAGCACTAGAATCTTCAGCTGATTCTTTTGCATTGTATGAAAGCTCAACTCTGTCAAAAAGTCTCTTGTACATTTCCTTAGGCTCTAAAAAAGCATCATTATCGTCAGTAATATCTTTTTTTGAGAAACCTAGAGGGAATGTGTTATTAAGCCATGATAATATCAATGCATCGTCAAATCCGCCGTCTTTAGCCGTTTTACCTGAAGCAGCCATATCAACATTCTTTTTGATTTCATCCTCTACAAGTTCAAATAAGATTTCTTTCGGGTTCTCAGAGAAAAGAACATCTTTTCTAAAACCATAGATAATCTCTCTTTGCCTATTCATTACATCGTCAAATTCCAAAGTTCTTTTACGGATGGAGAAATGCTGTTGTTCAATTCTTTTTTGGGCTGTTTCAATTGATCTGTTTAAAAGGGGATGTTGAAGTTCTTCTCCCTCGGCAAGACCAAGCTTACTCATTATTGAAGAGATTCTGTCTGAACCGAAAAGTCTCATAAGATCATCTTCAAGGGAGACATAGAATTTAGATTCACCAGGATCCCCTTGACGGGAGCAGCGTCCTCTTAACTGTCTATCAATTCGCCTTGAATCATGTCGTTCACTTGCTATTACATAAAGCCCGCCAAGTTCAGCTACTCCAGGGCCTAGCCTAATATCAGTCCCGCGTCCAGCCATATTAGTCGCTACAGTAACAGCCCCCATCTGGCCCGCTCTTGCTACTATATCTGCTTCATAGGCATGATTTTTGGCATTCAATACATTATGAGGAATGTTTTTCCTTTTTAACATACGGCTCAAGACTTCAGACACATCGACAGAAACTGTGCCGAGAAGGACAGGCTGCCCTTTTTTATGCCGAGTTTCAACTTCGTCTAAAATTGCGCTGTATTTCTCTCTTTTTGTTTTATAGATGCTGTCGTTATGATCTTTTCTTATGCAAGGTTTATTTGTAGGAACAATAATTACATCGGTTTTATATATTTGATGCAGTTCAGTTGCTTCGCTCTCTGCAGTACCAGTCATCCCTGCAAGTTTTTCATAAAGCCTGAAATAATTCTGGATAGTGATTGTAGCGAAAGTCTGGGTTTCTCTTTCAATAGTTACTCCTTCTTTGGCTTCAAGAGCCTGGTGCAGCCCTTCATTAAATCTCCTTCCAGGCATTAGTCGACCGGTGTGTTCATCAACAATAACAACTTTATTATCCTGAATAATATAATTAACATCACGATCAAAAAGACAGTAAGCTTTTATAAGCTGGGATAAATTATGTATCCTTTCGCTGTCCAGTGAAAATTTTTCTTGAAAAGCTTTTTTGAGTTTAAATTTTTCAGCATTCTCCAGAGTCGGATCCTCGTCGATATTGTGCAGAGATGTCAAAAGATCAGGAAGGATGAAAGCGTCAGGGTCGTTAGGGCTTATGGCGTTTCTGCCTTTATCAGTTAAGTCTGCTTCATGGCTTTTTTCGTCTATCGCGAAATAAAGTTCAGCTTGAACTTCCTGCAGCATGCCTCTATTTTGGTCGCTCTTGACATTCATCTCAATTTTTTCAAGACGCTTAAGGATTGCTCCATCCTGAAGCATATGCATCAGTTGGCGGTGTTTTGGCATTCCCAATTTCACTTGAAGTATTTTAATGAAGGCGCTCTCTATTTCTTCGGGAGTTGAGTCTGACTTGGCTATTGTATCCCTGGCTTCGTTTATTAGTCTGGAACATAGAAGGCTCTGTTTTTTGAATAACTCTGCAACCATTGGCTTGTACTTGTCGTACTGATGTGTTGAAACAGCAGCAGGGCCTGAAATTATAAGCGGAGTTCTTGCTTCGTCTATAAGAATGCTGTCAGCTTCGTCAACAATTACAAAAAAGTGATTTCGTTGAACAAGCTGCTCTTGGCTAGAAGACATTCCCATATCTCTGAGATAGTCGAACCCAAACTCACTATTAGTTCCGTAAGTAATATCTTTGTCATATTGTTCTCTTCTTTCTGAAGGTGACATATTGTTCTGAATGCATCCAACAGTCAAACCTAGAAATGTGTATATTGAGCCCATCCATTCAGAGTCGCGGTTTGCATGGTAATCGCTGACTGTAACGAGCTGGCAGTTCTTTCCTGACAGAGCATTCAAATATAGCGGCATTGTAGCTACCAATGTTTTACCTTCTCCTGTCGCCATTTCAGCTATATTGCCTCTATGCAAAACAATAGCGCCAAGTATTTGGACATCGAAAGGAATCATATCCCAGGTTAATTCATGCCTGCAAACATTGATTGTTTTGCCGCAAAGTCTCCTGCATGCGTTTTTAACAACTGCAAAAGCTTCTTTCATGATATCGTCAATCGTTTCACCAGCTTTAAGGCGCTCTTTAAATTCAGCCGTTTTTGCTATTAGTTGTTCGTCTGTAAGCTGCTTATATGCTTCTTCTATGGTATTTATTTCTTCAACTGTAGGAATGAGTTTTTTAATGTCACGATTGGATTTTGTTCCAAATATTCCGGTAAGGACTTTTAAAATCATATCAAAAGGGCTCCAATAAATCATAAATTATATACTAAATTAGAACTAAAATAGCATAGTTTTTTTAAATGCATATTAAGTTCAGGAAAGCCTATAAAAAAAGATTAGCATTTCTTTATATTTTCTATTCGGTGGAAACTCTAAAAGAAATTTATAATAGTTAACATGTGAGAAGGATTGAAGGGAGTAAAGCTAAAGTATGTGAAAATGAACTAATAGCAGAGGAAAATTTCCAGTTTATATCAACTTGTTTTGCAGCAGCCAGTCAGCTGTTTCTTTTACGGCTTGATCTAATGTATAAAGGGGTTTCCAGGCTAACTCTTTTTTAATTTTAGCGTTGCTGGCAAGCCAAGCTGTTTGTTTAAACTCCAGCATTTTTTGTGAGTTTAAAAGCATTGGTTTTTTATAGAAGATTTCAGTTATTTTGATCAAGAATGAAAGAAGCTTCAGAGGTATAAAGATTTTTAAAATGAATTTTATATTCAGAGCTTTTTTTATTTCTTCTCCAAATCTTTTTGAATCGTATAGTTCGTCATTTGCTACAAAATATATTTCCCCATTTATTTTAGATTCGGCAGCTGCAAGAATAGCTCTAATTAAGTCTTTCACATAGATAAAAGAAAGCCTTTGAACTCCACCTGTAATAATAGGTTCAATTCTTCTGTTAACTGATTTGAAAAAAGGAAAAAATTCCTTATCTCCAGGGCCGAAAACAGAACATGGTCTTATAATTATGTAGTTATTATTATTTTTTGCTCCCCAATCGGCAACATATTTTTCTGCGAGTAGTTTGCTTTTTCCATAATAACTTACAGGTCTAGATATAGTGTCTTCCGGAATAGGAGTATCTATCGTTGATGGACCGGCTGCTGCCTGTGAGCTGATAAGTATAAATTTCTGATGGCTAGTTAGAAGATCAAGAATATTCCTGGTGTATTGGGCATTAGTCTTGATGTATTCCTGTTCAGAAATAGCCATTGTAGCGCCAGCGTTGTGGATAACAATATCTTTGTTCTCTACGGCCGCTTTTATTGTGTCAGTAAGTTCAAAATTACCAATTATAATTTTGACGCCGCGCTTTTCTAAATCATCAATGAACTGATTTCTTTTCCTTATAAAAACAGTAACATCAAATTTGTTTTCCAGGAAAAGCTCGGTGAGATGTAAACCAATAAAACCTGTAGCACCGGTAATTAATACAGAGCTCATTCGGAATTTTTTAGATAAAACCCATTTTTGTGCCTATTCTCTTGAACGCGGCCAAGGCTCTTTCAATCTGGTCATCAGTATGAGTAGCCATTAGACTGACTCTCAGAATGCAATGATTAGGCGGAACAGCTGGAGGCAGAACTGGATTTACAAATACTCCATTATCCAAAAGTTTTCTTGTAAATCTCACGACTTTTTCCATTTCAGAAAGATATACAGGGATAATGGGGGTAGTAGATATTCCTGTCTTAAATCCTAAAGAGTTAAGACCTTCTTTGATTAACTTGGTATTGTGCCAAAGTCTTTCTCTTCTTTCTGGTTCAGATTTCATAATACTTAGAGCAGCCTGGGCTGCTGCTGTTGAAGCAGGAGGCAAGCTGGCGCTGAATATAAGGGATCTTGAATGATGTTTCAGAAAATCTATTGTTCTATGATCTGAAGCAATATATCCACCAATAGACGCGAAAGATTTACTGAAAGTGCCCATTATAAAATCTGCTTTTTTGGTAAGACCGAAGTGGTCACATGTGCCCCTTCCATCTTTGCCTAATACTCCTACACCGTGAGCGTCATCAACAAGAAGCACTGAACTGTATTTAGTTGAAAGTTCGACAATTTTAGGAAGGTTAGCTATATCCCCTTCCATACTGTAAACTCCATCAACGACAATCATCTTGCCTGCTTCTTCAGGTAATCCTTTAAGCTTTGCTTCCAAATCATCCATATCGTTGTGGTTAAATCTTACGACTTCACATAATGCAAGCTTTGAACCTTCATAGAGGCTGGCGTGATTCAATTCATCCATGATGATATAGTCTTTTCTCCTCATCATCGCAGGCATTACACCGAGATTTGCGAGAAACCCAGTTGAATACATTATGCACTCTTCTTTTCCTAAGAAATCTGCTAGCTCTTTCTCCAATTTAATATGAAGATCGAGTGTCCCATTTAGGAGTCTGGATCCTGAACAGCCTGTGCCGTATTTTTTAATTGCTTCAATAGCAGCTTCTTTGACTTTAGGATGAGTAGTAAGGCCAAGGTAACAATTAGATCCTAGCATTATGACTTTATTTCCATTCGGTAATGCAACTTCAGTGTCCTGTGCAGAAATAAGTTCTCTATAATAAGGGTAAATTCCTAATGCTCTTCCATATTTCGGAAGGGTATAATCGTCGGCTTTTGAAAATACTACTTTACTTCTCATAAATTAAAACAAGCTCTTTATTTATTTGATTACAATCAATAACAATTAATGACAATCTTATAGTAAAAAAAATGAATTAAAAGGGCAATTTGAAAATAAATTAAATTTTATTTGGCTAAATTAAGGTAGAAATATGGTGGGCGATGAGGGACTCGAACCCCCGACACCTTGGGTGTAAACCAAGTGCTCTAGCCAACTGAGCTAATCGCCCGTTTTGCGGAACAGGTTTATAAATTAAATTTATAGAGAAAATAGTCAAGCTACAAAACAAAATTAATTTGTTATTCAGTATTATTAACTGAAGTTATTATTTTTCAAGTAATAATTCAGGCTCTGTTACATCCCGGTAAGTTTTGAAATGGAGTTTTGAAATTTCTGATAACTTTTCGATTCCGTGTTTCTCTATTATTTCTTTGGCTGCTGTTTTTACTGCCTGGCTTGCTCCTTTAGGGAGTCTGATTCCTAGTTTCGAAGATAGGGTTGAGAGTCTTTTAAGGAATTCTTCCCTTGCAAGAATTGAAGCTGACGCGACAGCAATATCAGATTCAGCTTTTGTTCTTTGTAGGAGTTTTATGCTTTTGCCTTTCTTCATTAATGCGTTTTCTATCAGACTCTTATTGCCAAACTGGTCAGATATTGCAAAGGAAACTTCGATGTTTTTTTCAAGCATATTCTCCAACGCTCTTGCGTGACCCCAGGCTAATAGCTTATTAAGATTCCCGATTTTACTATAAAGATTATTATATGCAGTATTCCCGATAGTAACTGTTGAATAACATCGTCCAAGAGTTTTCCTGAGATTCTGGGCAATAGATAAAAGTTTCGAATCGCTAGAAATCTCTTTTGAATCTTTTACTCCGAGTTTAATAATAGCATCTCTGGTTTCCATAGAGACAAAGGCAGCGCTGATGACAAGAGGTCCGAAAAAATCACCTTTGCCGCTTTCGTCTATTCCAATGTGTGGGACATACGGCTCTTCCTGTATTGGCTTTAATATGTTCTCATATCCAAATTCAGCTTTTTTAATAATTTGGGGTTCAAGAGCAAAAAGAACAAAATCTTCTGTTCCCTTGCCCTGGATAAGTAGTTTTCCTGAATTATATAAAGTTATCGACAAGCCAGGGCCAAAGGAGTGCCATTTAGCGTGTTGCTTCTCAGAAAATTCAAATCCTTTTTCCTGCAGCAGCAGTTTTAGTTCTGAAGATTGTTGAAGAGAAAGGGTATTTGAGTAGCTAATCATTTTAAATTTATTTTAGTGAGATTGTTTCGGTAGTGGAAAAACCTATAATTCTATGTTACATAATATTAGACAGGGTCGAATATTTTTAACAGCTAAAAGTTTTCAATTTATCAAAAATTCTTCAGGTGCTCTAATGTCAAAATCAGTTATTTATCTTTTTCTGCCCCTCTTTCTTTTCATTTCAGTTATTAACCTTTACTCTTTGGATGAGTCTGCATCTCCTACCGATTCTGTGCTTGGAAAGAGAAAAGCAAAAACTGAATCAGATAAAAGAATCCTGAGAATTGAGCAGATAGTATATTCTTTTGTAGTCAATGGCAGTGATTTAAAAGAAGAACAGACTAAAGAGCTGATCCTCAAAAAAGTGAACGACGAGTTTCCTTTGGCGATAGAGAAAAGCCCTAAGGAAGTAAATATAGTTAAACTTAGAAAGCGCGCACAAAAACAGGCAAATAAGAAATATCAGCTTACTGAAAAAGAGCTTACCGAGCAATATAATAAAAAGGCTGAAGAACTTTTCCAGTCGCTCCCTCTAAATTCCACTGTGACTATAACATATAAACAGGGATCAAATCTCAAGACTATAACCGGAAGATATTTTGGACTTACTTACTATAATGACGGAGTTAGAATTGAAAATACAGTTATTCCTATTTTTGATATGTCTGACAGTGACAAAAGCAAGTTTGACGCAAAGCTTAGAGACTTGAAAAAAAGACAATATGTTAAGGACGAGATAGAGTCTTATCAAAAAGAAAAAGAATCTTACTCGGACAATATTATTAGAACAAAGGCCGAAGAAGTTGTAAAATTGAATGAGAAGAACGGCTTTATCAATGCCTGGTCTAAATGGCGCACACCTGAAGATGTTGCTGAAATTATTATTACTTATATCGTTGATAAGGAAAGGAAAAAAGAAGAAGAAAGCAATAAGGCTAATCAGCCTCCGATAGTTAAAGAAGGTATCGAATTACAGAAAAGACCTATTGACAGTGGAATTGCTGATCAAGTTCAGGAAAATTCTGTTAGACCTCCTGAAGAAGAAAATTGGTAAAATTTTATAGAGTTCATCCGTTTTTATTGCAGCTGATAGCGATTCTTTCAATTCGGTTGCAAAAGCGGAAAACTATTTTTTAAAGCTTTTTAGTCTGAAAATATCTGATTGTAGTTTCTAAGCCTTCATCAAAATCGCTTGACATCTTATATCCGACTCCAAGAAGCTTACCAATATTTCCCAGGGAGTGCTTTATGTCTCCTTGTCTGGGGGGCAGATAGTGGATATTAGAATTTGAGGTAGTAGTTTTAATTATTTTTTCTGCAAGAGTCTTAATCGTTGTTTGCTTGCCGTAGCCTGCATTGTAAACGCCTGTGCTTGAGTTTTTTGCTAAGTAAATATTAGCTTTGGCTATATCCTTAACATAAATAAAATCTCTGGTCTGTTCTCCATCGCCATAAATGCTGATTGTTTTATTTGCCACAGCTTTCGATACAAATATAGGTATTGCTGCCGCGTAAGCGCTGTCAGGAGATTGTCTTGATCCAAAGACATTAAAGTATCTTAGGCAGGCTGTATTTAGTTTTCCTGTCTGAGTAAATATTGAACAATAGTATTCTCCGTCCAGTTTACTTACTGCATAGGGGCTTTTCGGTTCAGGAATAAGAGTTTCAATTTTAGGAGAAATAGGATTATCTCCGTAAACAGCGCAGGAACTACTGAAGCATAGCTTCTTGACTCCTGCTTTTGCAGCTTCCTCAAGGACTATTAACATTCCTTTATTATTGATGTCAACGCATTCGACAGGGTTATCCATTGACTCAGGAACACTGATTAGCGCTGCAAGATGAAAAACATAGTCAACTTCTTTCATGCAATTCCTGACGATTTCTCTGTCTCTAATGTCGCCATTAATAAAATTGGCTTTTAACCCATCCAGATTTCTGATGTTACCGCTTCTAAGATTATCAAGAACAGTTATTTCAGCTTCTCCTTGAAGAGCTTCAACTATATGGCTTCCAATGAAACCCGCACCGCCTGTGACTAATACTTTCATCTTACGCACCTATTAGTTAGAAAATAAATTTAACCAAATACAACTTTAAGCTTATTCTTAACAATCTTAGTTTTGTATCTGAAGGGAAGTGAATATACAAGAGCTAGACAGAAATAAAAGATTCGATTTCTAAGGAATGTCTTTTGAGCGCTGTTTCAAGGTTTGTGGCAGATTCTTCCCATTGAATCGTAAGAGCGTTAATTTCAGTTTGGATTTCCTGAAGACGCCTGTTGATTGAGGCAAAATTTGCGCTCTTGGTGTTTTCTGTAATTTGTTCGACTATTTCGGCTTTTTCTTCTTCAAGTTCTTCGAGACTTTTTTCTATTGAACTGACTTTGTTTTCCAGTTCTTTTTTTTCCGTGTAAAACTTCTGTCTTATTTCGGCTTTCTGTTTGCGTTTGAGTTTGCTCTCTTCAACGACTTTTTCTTCTTTTCCGAGAGGGATTGATGCTTCTGTTTCTTTGGAAAGTTTTTCAAGAAAATAATCATAATTCCCGTGGTATTTTTTGACTCTATTTCCTGAGATAAAGAAAATAGTGTCGGCCGTTTTTTTCAGAAACTCAATATCATGGCTTACAAAGCAGACTGTTCCTTCATACTCCTTAATTGCTTTCTGCAGGTTCTCTCTGGCAACAATATCCAGGTGAGTTGTAGGTTCGTCCAATATCAGGAAGTTTGGCAACAAACAAAATATTCTTGCAAATAAAAGCCTTATTTTTTCTCCTCCGCTAAGAACGGAACATGGCTTTTCCGCATCCTCGCCTGAAAATCCGAAACAGCCCAAAATGTTTCTTAGGTTGGATGTATCAATTGTTAAAGCTCTTAAAGTTTCATAAGGAGTTATGTTGGGGCTTAGTATCTCTGAAAACTCCTGCGCCTGATAGCCAATCTTGACATTATGTCCTGTAACGCATTTGCCGCTGTTAAGTTTATTTACTCCGGCAAGGACTTTCAAAAGTGTAGTTTTTCCAGCTCCGTTATAACCGACCAGTCCAATCTTGTCCTTTTTCTGAATCGATAAATTTATATCTTCTAGAATAAAATCTCTATTGTTATATGAAAATGCTCCTTCCTCGACTCTTATTATCTCGTTTCCTGAAGAAGGTGGTTCAGGGAGCCTGAGAGCGCTATGGTAAAGAACTTTCTGCGGAGCTTTAATTTCTTCCATTTTCCCTAGCATTTTAATTCTACTCTGAACCTGGTTTGCTTTTGTGGCTTTGTACCTGAATCGCTCTATGAAATCTTCAATATCCTTTACTTTTGCTTCACGGTTTTCTCTGGCTGCTTGAGCATGCTCTTGTCTCTGTACTCTTTCTTTGGAATAATAATCGTAATTTCCTGAATACTTTGTAACAGTTCCGCTATTTACTTCGATGGTTGTATTCGTAAGAGAGTTCAGCAGATATCTGTCATGCGAAATGAGTACAAGAGTTCCTTTGTAAGATTCAAGCGTCTTTTTCATCCATTCAATAGCAGGAACATCCAGATAGTTTGAAGGCTCATCTAATAATAGAATATCTCCCTGAGAAAGGATAGTTCTAGCAAGCGAAGCGCGCATCTGCCACCCTCCGCTGAAAGAAGAGAATTTATCACCAAATCTCTTTTTATCGAAACCAAGGCCTGACAATGCTGATTCAATCTTATGTGTTTCTGTAAAAGTATGAAGGTAATCCAGTTTAAGATGCAGATCTCCAATATCCGAGAGTATTGACGCTTTTTTTTTGTCGTCTGAGGTTTGAGCGAGGCTCTCTTCCTGTTTTTCGATTGATTCTTTGATTTTGTGAATTTCAGGTATTGCATTTTCAGTATACTCGAGAAGAGAAGTATGGAGAGAACTAGTTTCGAGGTTTTGTTTTAGATATGACAACCTGAAGTTCTTAGGTATGATTATATTCCCCTTGTCAGCCGTTTCATCTCCTGTAATTATCTTAAAAATCGTACTTTTGCCGGCACCGTTTGGCCCTACAATTCCAACTCTTTCTCCTGAGTTTATACGAAAAGAAGTATTTTGCAGAATAATCTGCTTTGAATACTGTTTTGAAACATTTTGAAAATCAATCATTCCTGTGAACCTATAAATCTTTGTCAATTATGGTTCAATAAAATAGCTTCGTGGAGTAAAAAAGATATTCTGTTAAACGAATAATCATATTGTTAATAGATCCTTTTCTTTCTAGAATATGAGTTGACAGGAATGTTTCACTCATAATTTACAAATCAAAACAAATTTATAGCTTTAATTTTCCGTTTGAAGAAATTTAACAACTATCGTTCAGATGCAAAAAAAAGCCGGAATTTTACCTCCGGCTTAGTTAATAATCTTAAATAACTTACAGATGTAGTTTTTAAGTAAAAATACCTTTGATCAAGTTATTTTACTGTAATGCTTTCCTTTTGGTAAGTTACTGAACTTGTGCCAATATAGATATTATAAATTCCTTTTTCGACTGTTTTCTTCATGTCAATGTCATAGAGAGCAAGCTCTTCAGGACCGATATGGAAAACTACATCTACGCTATTGCCTGCTGATATTTCTACTTTTCTAAATCCCTTTAGCTGCATTGGCCGTGCTATCGGGGAATCTGCTTTTTCTATATACAACTGAACGACTTCTTCGCCGTTAATTTCTCCTGTATTAGCAACTTCTACTGTAGCAGTGGCAGAATCGTTAGGTTGAATCTCAGAAGCGCTTAATTCTATTGGAGAGTAAGAAAAAGTTGTATAGCTTAAGCCATACCCGAATGGATAGAGAGGAGAATTGTCAATATCTAAGTAGCGTGATACATATTTTAACATCTTTGTTTCAGCCGTAGCAGGACGGCCAGTATTCAGGTGGCTGTAGAATATTGGAATCTGACCTACTGACCTCGGGAAGGTAACAGGAAGTTTGCCTGAAGGATTGTAGTCTCCAAAAAGAACATCTGCTATGCTGTGACCTGCTTCTGAACCCGGGAACCATGCTTCAACTATTGCCTGAACATGATCCTGAGCCCAATTGATAGTCAGAGGGCGGCCATTCAAAAGAACCACTACAACTGGTTTGCCTGTATTGAAAAGGCTTTCAAGAAGTTTTTCCTGAAGCCCTGGAAGGCCTATTTCTGAACGGGACGCAGCTTCTCCGGACATATCTGAATTCTCCCCAAGGACAGCTACAATTACATCCGCTTTTTTAGCAGTATTTATTGCTGCATCTATCATGGATTCATCAGAAGAATTTACATCACAGCCTTTCTGATAATAAATAATCGTATTCTTTCCTACTGCTTGTTTGATTCCATTTAAGACGGAGATTGTATTATCTTTTGAACCGTTGCAAAACCATGGTCCCATAGGTGAATATGTGTCTTCGGCAAGAGGGCCAATAACTGCAATTGAGTTTAAGCTTTTACTTAGGGGAAGTGTCTGGTCATCGTTTTTGAGAAGTACAATTGAGCGTTTTCCTACATCTCTTGCTTTTGCTTTGTTTTCCGGAGAAAGGATTTCTTTTACTTCCCTATCTGCATTGCAGTATTTATAGGGGTCTTCAAATAGGCCTAGTTCAAACTTTTTCTTAAGTATTCTAGCTACGGCTTCGTCAATTAGTGAAATTGGAACTTTGTTCTCTTTTACAAGTGCGCCTAGTTGATTTATATATGCATTGCTCATCATGTCAATATCTACGCCTGCTTCTATAGCTTCACAGGCTGCTTCAGATTGGTTTGCTGCTACATGCCATTCAATAAGTTCATTGATGGCGTTCCAGTCAGATACGGTAATTCCAGTGAATCCCAGCTGGTTCCTCAGCACATCTCTTGTCATTTCCTTGTTGCCTGTCATGGGGATGCCGTTCATTGTGGTAAAAGCAGGCATAATTGAAGCTACTTGTGCGTTTATTGCGGCTTGGAAAGGAGGAAGAAAAACTTCCCAAAGAGTTCTTTTTGAAAGATCCACAGTGAAATAATCTCTTCCGGCCTGAACTGCACCGTAGCCTACATAATGCTTGGCTGTAGCGAGCATCGAAGTTTCATCGCCAAGATCACTTCCTTGAAAAGCCTCGACACTCAATTTTGCAAATTGTGACGCCAAATATGGATCTTCTCCAAATCCTTCTACGATTCTTCCCCATCTTGGGTCTCTGGCAATGTCAACCATAGGAGTAAATGTCCAATTTAACCCGGAAGCAGTCGCCTCATTTCGGGCTACTTCCTGAGCTGCTCCTACAGCGTCGAGATCCCAGCTCGAAGCCATAGCTATTGGAACAGGGAATATTGTTTTATAGCCGTGAATAACATCCTGACCGAAGAGCAGAGGGATTTTCAGTCTTGATTTTTCAATAGCAATTTTCTGATATTTCGATACTTCCGATGTTCCATATATATTGAGAACAGAGCCTACTTTTCCGGTTTTTATATATTCTGAGATATTGATTTTTTCGCCTTGAGGCCCTGTTAATTCGCTACCTGAATATTGTGTGAGCTGGCCGATCTTTTCCTCTAATGTCATTTTTGACAATAGATCAGATACTTTCTTATCCACATTGTCCTGGGCTAAAGCTAAAGAGACCGAACAGGAAAGAGCCAATGCAGAAGCAATTGAGAGAAGATTTTTTCTCATTTTTCACCTTGTTAAGATTTTATTTTTGCTGATGTGCGTCAGTAAAGATGATAACCGAAAATCTCATCTTGTGTATATAGGATGAAGAATTTATCTTTCAATGTCTGCTCGTTATTTTTTGGGGGATTATTTGGAAATGGGTATTTTGCAAGAATCATCGGATAAAAATGGTGGAGCATACCGTGTTCGAACCGGTGACTTTTTGACTGCCATTCGGAAATATTAGCTACAAAATAAATTTGTTTGTTTATAATAGAGTGATTTTATTTCAAAGCCCGTACAAATAAGGACATTGTTGGACAACAACAATAATCATAATTTAAATAAAACATGATCCAATTCTATTGGAAGGACTTTATTTTATTGAAATATTTACAATGAATTAAATAAGCCTAATGTAATATTTTCACAAAGGATATGTAAATGTTTCACAGTTTAATATTAAATGGGTAAAGGTTATCATATAAAGGTAATATTTTTATATAAGGGTAATAATAAGGGTAATATCCCGGGTTTTTGACAGAAAGTATGTTGAATTAAAGAATATTATAGCTTTATTTTGTTTTTTATAAACTTAATCGGAACAAATGGATTATATGAATACATTTAAAAAATTTAATCAGGGTTTAAAAGAAATTCCACTGGCTACTACATGGCTGCTTAATGATATTGCAGAGATGAAAGGCAGGCAGAAACTTTATACAAATCAGTCTCCACATACACTGAAAGTGCTCAAAGAACATGCCATTATCGAGAGTTCTGTTTCCTCGAACAGAATTGAGGGGGTTGAAATCGATAATAAACGAATCGGAACAGTTATTTTCGGTAGGCAGCATTTGAAAGATAGAAATGAAGAAGAAATCAGAGGTTACAGGGAAGTACTAAATTTAATACATTCTGAGGCAGAGAAACTTAAGTTGTCGACAGACTTAATTTTAAAAATGCACAAAATAATGAGGGGAGATATTTGGGATGCAGGTCAGATAAAAGATAGAAATTCAGATATTATTGAGACTTTTCCAAATGGAGAACAGAGAGTTCGGTTTAAAACCGTAAGTGTAGAAAAGACATTAGAATATCTAAATAATTTAATATTTGACTATAACAGCTCAATTCTTGATAGAAAAATACCGGATCTTATAGGGCTGGCTTCATTTAATCTTGATTTTCTATGTATACATCCTTTCAGGGATGGCAACGGAAGAATATCAAGACTTTTATTATTAGAAGAATTGTACCGATTTGGAATTGAGGCAGGGAGATTTGTAAGTTTGGAAAAAATTATTGAAGAAACCAAAGAGCAGTATTATGAAACTTTGGAAATCTCATCAAAGGGTTGGCACGAGTCAAATCATGATCCCTGGCCATACATAAATTATGTTTTGTTTATTTTGAAAGAACTTTATAAATCCTTTGAAAGCAAATTTATAAATTTAAAGTCGGCAAAAGGAACTAAAACTGATTCGGTCATAAAAGCCATTAAATCCTTTAATAAATCTTTTTCAATTAGGGAGTTGGAATTTAAATGTCCCGGCATCAGTCGTGAAATGTTAAGGAAAGTGCTTAAAGACCTAAAAAAAGATAATATTGTGTCTTGTGAAGGGAGAGGTATTGTGGCAGTTTGGAAAATAATTGAATAATGGCTAAACGGCAATCAAATGGATCCGGACATTTGCATAGGAGAGGGAAGATTTATTATTATCGTTATATGATAAAAGGCAAGCTTAAAGATGTATCTCTCAAAGTTACTACTGAAGCTGAAGCAATAGAGAAGATCAAAACTGATTACTTGCCATTTTTGAATGCAAAAACCAAGGAACAGCTCGAATCAGCTCTTAAATGGCAATCTGATGAGTATGCACTTCCCAAAATAGCCGAACGCTATAATAGAAATCCTGACGGCATCCGAGTTGATACAATGAAAGTTTTTAAATTTTCAGGGCTAGAAACCTCTGAGGATAAAGGAAACCTTCAAAGGCAGAAGAATATTTGCAGATATGGATTTCATTCTTTCAGGCATTCTTTTGCCAGCATCATGGCATCAAACGGTTACAACATAACTATGCTTGCTCAAGTCCTTGCCGATGATACCAAAACTCTTGAAAAGTATTATATCAATATTGACGACAAAGTTATCAAAAATACCTTTGATGATCTCTTTTCATCCAGTTTAATGAGCCATTCTAATATTGGAAGTAATGCTCTTATTCAAAATATTAGAAATCAATTACAAAGCATGACAACTAGAGAATTGGAAGATATTTTAGAATATATTAAAAATCTAAAATAGATTTTTGCTACTTTAATATCAAGTGTTAATAGTTTGAGCCTTGTTCATTTCAGAATTAGCTTTTCCCATTGTCGGATTCTTTAATAATTGTAGCTCTTTGTTGGCAATCTTTTCGATTTCAGTAAAATCAGCTTCTTTCAGATTATTAAATATAATTTCTCCATATTTAATTTTTGCTTTTATAGTTAAAGGGTTGGATTCAATTAAATTAAAAAAGGTTATATTATTTTCTCTAGACTGAAGTAACTTATAAATTTTTATATACACATCATCATAAGTAGGAAAACTTTGAGAAAGACCTTCAAAATATTTATTAATATCTTCTTTGTAATTAAACATTCCATTATTTAAAACAGTAATAATAAAATCATTAGTTGTTTTTATTATGTCAATATCAAAAGAGCATTGTATAGCATTTGGAATAAAGCTTAAAATATCTTTTCTGATTTCATCGTCTATTAAGGCATTGCCCAAAAAATATTGAAAAAATAATATATAATAATTTTCTTTATAACTTTCTAATTGATTACGGGAGCTTACAGGAACTTTCTTTAATTTTTGATAAGCCGTTTTTATATTGCTATAAAATTCAGGTTTTAACTCTCTCGATAAAAGAGATTGACAAAGATTCCCAATGTCTTGTGGTACCTTGGTTAATCTGTCGATAATATGCTCTGTTTCTTTTTCTCTTAAATCAAGAGAACACCTTATCTAAGTTGCTATTAATCAAGTCATTTAAATCCTTAATGTCATTCTTTATTTTATTACTAGCTGATAAAAGGTCTTTAGATTCATCTCTCATTAATGCTATCTTTTTAGATATATAATTAATATATATGCCCAAAAATATTGAAAGGATAACGAATATAAGTCCAACAATTCCTAGCACATAAGAGGCCGTAGCAAACTGGGCAGAAATAGCACTCAATACATTAGCCAAAATATTTTCATCTATCTCGATCCTGTTATTAATTTGATTTATCTTATCTGCGATGTCTTTATCAGACAAGATAGTCGAGATTTCTTTATCTTTAGCAATATTTTTTGTTATCAGATCTTCTTTATTTGGTAAGTTTTTGATAGCTAGAACATTTGTTTTATTAACTATTACCGAAGTATCAGTATCAGAACTCTCATTTGCATTTAATTGGATAAAAAAAATAAATATAATATAGAAAAATACTGTTACTAACAAATTATGCTTACAGAGTATATTCATGCTAATTTTATGTTCCTTTTATTTATTAGAAATATTTGCTATCCTTATAATATGGAAGATATCCCGCATTTAAGTCATTGCTTTCTTTTATTAAAGCACTGACATAAATAATAGCTATTATCTTGTAATTTATTTTCATTAAAGCTAATAAACTAAGACTCCTTCTAATTCAGGAAACAGAATTCTGAGGAGTTTATTTTTCCATTCAGCCCAGACTTTTGAATATCTCTTTGAAAAACCTTTGCAGGATGTTCAAAGTTTCTATCAACGCCTTTTTACTCTTTCATAAGCTCAAGAGCTGAGATATTAGAATAAATTTCATTTGTCGTATTTCTTGTGATTCCAATGTCTTTAGCCAATCTGGTAAACTGCTTGACAGCCTCACAAGTTTCAGAAATTATTTCCTTCGCTTTTTCAACCTTTAAATCAATCAGAGAGGCAAGCTTTAATATTTCTTTCGATGAAGGATTCCTGCCATTTCCTGAGACAGAAGTAGTATGCTCTCCACCAGGGCCAAGGGAAAATGTTAAATCATAGGAAGGAGCAAGAGACCAAGTTCCGGCACTATTCATTATAAAAGCAAAATTCTTGCTATGATCATCCCTATTATGCGCGGCAATATTAAATACCATCATTCTAAAAGCTGTTATTGCATCTTCATAATTTTTCGTAAGATTTAAAGTAACTCTCAATAGAGTTTCATAATCTATTGAAGGCATCCTAAAATCTGCATGTATCATATTCCCAAGGGTCAAGACATGCTTTCTTGTATTACCTATTTTCCGATCAAATCTTTTGATTCCAAAATAACTATTTCCATGCTTGTCAGAAAACAATCTGACTTCAGGAATATTCAAATGCGCAAGTTTTGCCATCTGAGCATAGACATATTCCAGTTTTGCGGCATCTGTAAAGTCATTAGGATTACGGAATTTAATAAGCCAGTGTTCATACCCATCTGGAAGTTCTGATTCTCCTGAAATAAGTTCAGTTCCGTTAAAGCCTACAAGTATTTTAGGTCTTGCTCCACCCGGAGAGCCGCCAGCTTTTGCCATTACCGGGAGTATTTCATCTGTTTTTCCTTGAAGAACTTCAATAGAATTTTCTGACAATTTATGTAAATCCAAAAGATTATCCTGAACAATATCTATTTCTGAAGCAGGTTCATAGGTTAGGGCTCCCATGCCTCTTTCGCCTATATATGCTAATCTATCTATGATCGTTATGTCTTTAAGTGCTTTATTGTGCTTCCTGAAAAATCTATCCATAAGTAGCATACCCCATCCGTCAGGGAGAGAGTCATTAAAAACCCCGAAAGACTCACGAGGATATGAATCTTTATTTTCTTGAATCCCGGAAGTAAAATTCAGTTTAAACGGAGAAATATTAAAACCAGTTTTTAAATAACTTGAATCATACTCAAAATAAACTTTTCCTGCTTTCGTTTCAGCCAATGTCCCTACATGGATAGCTTTCAGAGGATTCTCTTTTAGATAGACATTAAGTTTTCTCATATTCTTCCTCTTTTTCGCTTGTAGTTATCTTCTTTTTGCTCAAGCTCCGAAATGGTCAGAGTAGTAACAGAAGGAAACAAGTTGAGAAAACCGTCCAGACAGCCTAGAGCATTGGCTATTTTTAACAGACTTGAAAGCGATATATCGCCCGATTCCTCAAACCTTTTTAGAGTTGGAGCCGGAACCCCTGATTTTGTAGCTAGAGTAGTTCGCTTATAACCAAGCTGCAATCGTAGTGATTTTGCTCTCTCTCCAATCTTCTTCTTTACTTCAACTGGCAAATAGATATTTATATTATCGCTCATATATTATCTTTTATTATTCATTATAAAGTATAGTAGATATTATATTATCCATTATAGAAATAAATAGTGTTAAAGAAGTTTTCTATTAAAGATTTTTATATCCCTTACTCTCTATTCATTTAGAGAATAAATATTAGGCTAATTCAGGGTGGATAAAAAATGGTGGAGCATACCGGGGTCGAACCGGTGACCTTTTGACTGCCAGTCAAACGCTCTAGCCAACTGAGCTAATGCCCCATTTTGCAGCAAAGTCCTAAAACTTAATTTCTAAATTCTAAAATGCAAGGAAGTGGAATTATTGAGTTTTGAAAACTTCAGATAATGGCGTCTCTTTTCCTGTCTCAGTATCAATCAGGACTGTATTTGCATATGCCAGATCCACCAATTCCTGAATGTTCATTTTTGATTCACCTGCAAGTATCATGCCTCTTGAAGCTGAAGTTGATGGATTGGAAGGAGAGAAAACAGTACAGCTATCAGGAACTTGTTCAGCAGAGATATTATGAGTTCCGATTTTTCTTGCTATTTCCATAGTATCATGTTTGTCCATTGCTACAAGCGGCCGCAGGACTAGCATTTCTATGGCTGATTCAATGTTAGAGAGATTAACTATAGTCTGGCTTGCTACCTGTCCTACAGATTCACCGGTTACCAAAGCTTTGTTCCCATTTTCAAGAGCAATTCTCTGGGCAAGTTTGAACATAATTCTGCGATAGTGGATTGTCCGGAAAGTTTCATAAACTTTTGTACATATTTCCTTTTGCACTTCAAGGAAATTGCACAGGAAAAGCTGTCTTTTGCCTTGGAATTTATTTAATTCTTTAGCAATTCTTTTAATTTTGTCAGTTGTTTCAGGAGGTGTAAAAGGGGCACTATGAAACGAAAGAAAATCAACATATACTCCTCTTCTCATCATCATATATGAAGCAACAGGAGAGTCAAAACCTCCGGAAAGCAAAGCAAGCACTGGAGGATTGCTTCCTGAAGGTAGTCCTTTCTGTCCTGGTTCTATAGAAAAATATATGAAGGTGTGTTCCTTGTGGATTTCAGAGAAGAGAGAGATGTCAGCATTCGTCAGATTAACTTTAAGGAAAGGGTGTTGTTGTATTACTGCAGATGCAAGTTCATTTTCCAGGCTTTTTTTGGATTCAAAAGATGTTTTATCTGTTCTCTTTACTCTTACACGGAAAGTAATAGTTGTTTTATTTTTTTGCAGTTCATTAATGAGGCATTTTACGGCAGGAAATGTTATTGCAAGAATTGAATCTATTTTTGATTCTGTTCTTATCGCAAAAGAATATGAATCCAGTCCAAAAACATAGCCGAGTGATTTTTTAACAAGTGCCAAATTATCAGTGCTGAATGGTGAATAATCCTGATGATGGATTAATATTCTACCTCGGATTTTAGATGCCATGAGGTTTGAATTAGCCAGAAGTTTACTTATTCTGCCAATAAGGAATTGTTCGAACTTCCATCTATTTTTACCTTTTAGTGCTATTTCGTTATATCGACAGATGACAGTATTATAGGAAATTTCTTGTTGATTCATTTTCAGTTGATAAGGTTTGTTGCTTTTGAGTTAAGAATAATAGACAGACTAAGTTCGTCATATTCATTAAAGTTAACAAAAAAAGACGAAATTTTTAAATATTGTTGTTTCATAATTGTTGACAAATATTGTCGCTTCCATAAAATGAACTGGAGAACGGACATATATTTTCATCAAAATTTAATAAACAATCAATTATTGAAGGAGAGCTATTGTGAAATTTCTAAAGTACTCAGCTTATACAGTTGGGGCAATATTGTTTGCGGTTGCAGCAGGTTGTGTATCTTATAAGCCACCACCGGATATTATTCATGCAAGCAACTACACAGGAGAAAGCATACAGCAGCATAGGACGCTGCCTCCGGATTATGATATTCTTACAGTTGAAGATTCTGTAAATATAGCTCTTGCCAATAATCCTTCGTACAAACAAGTTAGACTGGCCGTGATTCAGGCATACGCCACATACTATGGGGGAATTTTAAATAATTTCACTCCAGGAGTGGGATATAGTTGGGACTATGCCAACAATGGATGGGGCGGCCATGCTAATGGGTTTACTAATGGCTTAAGTGCGAACTACACAGTATTTAATGGATTACAAAATGTGATGGGAACTCTTGCTAACCTGGCAAGCGCAAAAAGCTCAGAAGAGCAGGAAAGGAACTCACGTCGTCTATTAGTATTTCAGGTTAAGTCTCAGTATTACCAGGTTCTTCTTGATAAAGCTAATGTACAGATACAGCTAGCTAATGAAGCATTTCAGGAACAGATGGTTCAGGATACACAGCTACAGTTCGATGCCGGCGCTAAATCTCTCGCCGACTTGCTTAACTTCAAAGTGCAAAGAAATAATGCTCAAAAAGCAGTAATACAATATACGGCTCAGTATTATGTCGACAGATTTGTACTTGCTACATATATGGGCTTAACAACAGCTGATATTCCAGCTAATACTAATTTCCCTACACTGGATGTGCTTGACGATAAAGGCTATGCGCTCCCAGTTGAATTTTATCTTGATATGGCAATTAACCAGCGTCCTGACCTCCAGTCTAGCAAAGAATTGCTGAAAGCCGCAAAGTATAATCTATACAGCGCATGGGGCACATTCTCTCCCACTATGAGCATTGGAGGAGGGTGGGGAGCTACTGACGCAGGAAATTTCTTCCCTGCTACAGTCAATCGCACATCTTGGAATTACGGTGCCAGCGTGAACTGGACGCTATGGGACGGGGGCGGACTAGGTGGAGCTGCAGGTTACGCTACAGGCAACAGAATAACTTATGTACAATACAATCAGGCTGCCTATGATGTAGCTCAGGAAGCTCTTACAGCAACATGGATAGCTGTGGCTCAAAGCGTAAGAACTGCTTATGTAAATCTTGGTTCTAACATAGCTCAGAGAAAAATTGACGGCGCTACACTTTCAATGTCGAAAGAATCCAGAGACCTCTATGTTGACCAGTACAATGCAGGAAGCATAGATATTGCCACGCTTAACCAAGCACAATTATATCTTGTACAGGCTGAACTAGCTTATGTTACAGATGTAATAAATGTAGCTACTCAGAGAGCTGCACTTGATGCCGCAACAGGGGTAAAAGAATAAGTTTTTATCTGAAATTAAATGAAAAGGTTCGGGATTCCGAACCTTTTTTTTTGGAAAGAATTTTCTTAGGGTGAATCAAGAATGAGATGTTTTTATAGTGAGAGCTTGTCTGAAAGTAAGATAGAATTAAGTCCTTCAGAAAAAAGGCACATTTTTTCAGTTAATAGATTCAGATTCAATGAAGAGATATTGTTTATTGATGGGAGAGGAAGAATAGCAAAAGCAAGAATAATGAAAGGAGATTGTTTTGAGATTTTAAATATAGATAAATATCCCGAACCTGAGATAAAATTGCATTTATATGTAGCACAGCCAAGGCGACAGCAGATGGATCAGATAATAGAGCAGAGCGCGGAAATAGGAATTTGGAGTATTACACCTATTATTTCAGAAAGATCTGTATCTATACCCGGTAAGAGCTCTGAAAATGAAAGATGGAAAATAAAACTTGTTGAATCGTGTAAACAGTCACATAATCCTTATCTTCCAATTATAAAAGAGTCTCTCAAAATTAATGAGGCTGTAAATCAGGTATTTGAACTTGGTTATAATTCATATTTCGGGGCTGTTGATGGATTATCGCAACACAGAAGCAAGAAAATTTTTAAGGATATTGCATGGTTTGTAGGTCCGGAAGGTGGGTTTTCTCAAAAGGAAATTGAATATATGATATCGAAGGAAGTTAAGCCTATAAAGTTCGGGTCATATGTTATGAGAGTAGAAACAGCCGCTATTACGGGAGCATCGTTTTTATTGAATAGCGAAGGATATTAAGATTTTGCGGTTATACTTGTTTGAATTGATATATTAAGCTATAGTTGTATAAAAGCAATTTTTTATATTGTCAGGGAATGAGTAATTTTGTAATCTCGCATTTTCCACTTATTAAATATCTTTCATACCTCCTTATTCCGGTTATTGAAATTGTTTTACTTGCAGTAGTTTTCTATCTGACACTTAATTATCTTAAGGGGACACGAAGCTCTTCTATCCTCGGAATAGCTATTTTCTCACTAATAGTAGTTACAATACTGGCAGATATTTTGAGCTTGGAAGTTATTGAATGGATTTTAAACAGCATATGGACTTTTTTACCTATAGCAATAGTCGTTGTTTTCCAGCCTGAAATCCGTAGGGTTTTCACCCAACTGTCAAATCCCTTTACAAGTGCGATAAAGAGAGAAGAAGCAATAAGCGAAATATCTACGGCCGTTGCTAATCTATCCGCTAAAAAGCATGGAGCTTTGATTGCAATAGAGCAAAATTTTGCTTTAAGAGGATTTTGCAGCGACTATGTCAAAATTGATGCGACTTTAACTCACGAACTGCTCGAAACTGTATTTATGCCGAATACACAACTTCACGATGGAGCTGTGATCGTTCGTAAAGGCAGATTGAAGGCGGCCGGATGCATATTACCTCTTTCTTCAAATGATGAACTTACAGCAGGGATGGGTACAAGACATAGAGCAGCTTTAGGAATAACGGAAGAAACAGATGCCCTTGTTATCGTGGTTTCAGAAGAAACGGGTATTATTTCTATTGCTTATAAGGGCAATATCAAGAGAGGTATTTCTTCTGACAAAGCAAGGAGATATTTGGACTGGCTCGTAGATGAGACCAAACCATTTACATTCAAAGATATTCTGGAAGATGAAAAAAATGAAAATGACGAAAATCAAAGCCTGGGCTCTTAGCTTTATGAAATTATGAGTCTACTGAAAAAAATTAATTCCTATGTTCCGGATTTTATAAGCCGCAATTTCGGAAGAAAAGTTATTGCAATCTTTTTTGCGGTACTTGTTTATGCCAAGGTGTCAAATGAATTGGCAGAAGATAAAACTTTTCAGGAAGTGCCTGTAACTATTATTAAAAAAGGTAATATTGAAGTTCTGGCATACAAACCCGAAAGTGTGGAAGTGACAGTTCAAGGATCGAGAAATAAACTAAAACTCCTTTCAAATTCTGATATCAGAATTGAAATCCCTGTGGACGGGATAGTGCTTGAGAACACGGAATCTTCGGCTGTAACATCAAAAACAATAAATTACACGATATCTCCAAGCGATGTTAAAACACCCAATGGAATAAGCGTGCTCGAAATATTTCCATCTGAAATATCTATTAGAATTGATCATCTGCAGACAAAAGAATTTCCGGTTGAAGTTTTGTTTCAAGGTTCCCTTCCCGAAGATTATTCGATAGGTCAAATAAATGTAATGCCTAAAACAGTATCAGTTACAGGTCCAGGTTCAATCATTGATCAAATAGACTATCTTACGACGAAACCTATTATACTCGACAAGAGTACTGTTGATAGTTTTTCTGTAGAACGAACTTTCCAGATTGGAGATAAGAAAATGCTTATAAGCCCCAAGGTAGTAGAGGTTTCTGTAGATGTATATAAATCAAAGGACACCAGACTGTTTCAGGATATTCCTGTCAGTCTTCTTATTAACCATCCTCCTATAAAATACTATAAAATCAAACTTTTAACAGATAAAGTAAATGTGACGCTTGGAGGACTTAACAGTCATTTATCAAAGCTCCAACCTGATCAGATAAAGGCTTTTGCCGATTTATCAAAAGTGACAGCTCCCGGGACTTATGAAGTAAATGTAGATTGTTGGATAATGGATACGGGAGTAACTCTTAAGTTTATTGACCCGTCAGTTATAAAAGTTGAAATTATGGATTCAAGTTTGTTGTAGCATTTTTGATATATCGCTCAAGTATGTTATACCTACACTTAAGAATAATATTCTAAAGAGAAAGGAGTAGCAGCTTCATGAAGAAAATACTCGTTCCAATTGATTTTTCGTGCGAACATGATTCTATAATTGAGAATGCCAAAAACATAGCAAAAGCCTTTAATTCAGAGATCAGAATAATTAATATAGTTCCTCCTCTTCCATACGAAATACGAAATAGACTGGAAGTAAATAGTGTTTCAACCATGGGAGATATGGTAGGCAAGCTTATCGGTTCAAATACTTATGAAGACCTAAGAAATGAAATGGCCAGAAACCTGAAATCTATTCATAAGAAGATTCTCGATATCAAGAGGAAACTTTTTGCAGAACATTTGAATGTAGAGGCTTATATTTTTGAAGGAAAAAGGGAGGAGTCTATACTTGGAGAGGCATCCGAATATAAACCTGATTTGATAATAATGGGCTCTCAGGGGCACGGTTATCGTTTTAAGTCTAAGGATGGAGGTATTTATTCTACGATAATCAAAAATGTTAATTGCCCCGTGCTTGTTGTTCCAAAGCATAGAATTTCGAGTAAAAAAGCAAAAATTTCTTAAACATGGAAAATAAAAATTTAAAAATTTTGGTTGTAGATGATGAAGAGGATCTCCTTGATTTGCTTAAATATAATTTGGCAAAAGAAGGTTTTCAGGTATTTACTGCAAAAGATGGGGAAGAGGGATTAAAGCTGTTTAAAGAAATTGAGCCAAATCTTGCCATACTTGATGTGGTAATGCCCAAAATGAGCGGCATAAAGCTTTGCCAATATTTAAAAAGCGATGAAAGGTATAAAAGTATTCCGATAATGATGCTAACAGCCAAGAGTACTGAAAAAAATATTGTTGACGGACTTAATATTGGAGCTGATGATTATGTCACAAAACCTTTTAGCATTAAAGTTCTTATAGCAAGAGTAAACGCCTTATTCAGAAGAAATAGAAAGATTGAAGATAACGAAATTCTAAAAATAGGCGGAATAAAAATTAATCTTAATTCCCGCGAGGTATTTTTAAATGACGAAAAGCTTGAGCTTACCTTTTCAAGATTTCAAATTCTTGCCTTATTCCTTAGGTATCCTGATACAGTTTTTTCAAGAAAAGAGATAATAGTGAAAATCAAAGGCGAAGATTATCCTGTTACTGAAAGAGCTATTGATGTGCATATTGTTGAACTCAGAAGAAAACTCAAAGCATATGGCAAGCAGATAAAATCGATCAGAAGTGTAGGTTATAAGTTTGATACCGAAGGCATTGCATGATTCCTATGGAAAATCCGTCTGATTTTATCTATATTCCTGAGAAATTTCAACTTGAAACATTGCTATCTAATATGAGGAATGGGACTCTGTTTTTAGATCTCAACGGGAATGTGATAAATATAAATCCTCCAGCCGTTAAATTCCTAAGGATTAGTGCAAAGGAAAATCTGATAGGATCCAAAATATATATAATAATTGATGATGAAGAAATTAAGTCATTTATCTGCAGCTTTGTGATGAACGGTCATGATGAAGATACGATTACTTTTAGCCCAAGAGATAAGAAATACTCATTGAGGGTTTTTAAAAAAAATCTTGTTAATGAGGCAAATGCCCGACTCGGTTATCTAATTACAATCAAGAAAGATTCACTGGGGAAGAAATATAAGGAAATGACTGAAGGGTTTGTAGCCAGTGTTTCTCATGAACTAAGAACCCCGCTCACATTAATTTTTGGCGCTGTAGAGACTTTGCAGGATGGAGCTATTAAGAATTATGATGAGGCGTCTCATTTTGTAGAGATAATAAAGAAGCACTCTGAAAGGCTTAATATGCTGATAAACGATCTCTTAAGTTTGGGAAAACTCAACCAGGAATTTAAAGAAGTAAATTCAGACTTTACTGATATAGATCTGAAGGAATTAATTTTTAATTCCGCAAAAGTATTTGAGTACATAGCAAAAGACAAAAAAATATTCATCGAGGCCTCGTGCCCTGAAGGCCTGAAGTTAAAAGGAACAAAAGTTCTTATTGAACAGGCTCTCATTAATCTGATTGACAATGCCTTCAAGTATACTAATGAACAAGGGAGAATATGGGTAAAGGCTGAAAGGCTATCAGGGAGTATCCTTATAAGCGTTCAGGACACAGGTATCGGGATTGATGAAAAAGATCATATAAAGGTTTTTGAGAGATTTTATAGAGTTGATAAAGTGAAGAGCAGAAATCTTGGTGGAACCGGTCTTGGACTTTCCATAGTTAAGCAGATCGTAAAAATTCATAATGGCAGTATTTCTCTTAAAAGTGTGCTTGGAGAAGGAAGCACATTTACTCTTATCTTTCCGATTCATTGACAATTAATTCCCTTCAGGTTAAACTCAGATAAATCAGAAAGATATATATTCAAAGATCTTCATAGGAGAGCATTATGATGAAACGATTTATCACAACAGTAATTACGCTTTTCATCGCACTGGTATGTACTATTTCTCAGGCAGAAGAAAAGCCCAGTTACGAAGTGCTTTTTAAGTTCCTTGGCAACGATCCGTCGGGCAATTTCTTTAATGCGGAAATTACACTTACTAATAGTTCAGCAAAAGAAATCAATGATTGGAAACTCTGTTTGGACTTTGTAAGACCTTTTGAGATTGATAAAAAAAGTGCTGAGAAAGTAGAATTGACCAAAGTCATTGGTGAGTATTGCGAAATAAAAGGATTATGCCCTATCGCTTCAAAAGAAAGCCTGACTTTCAGTATTGTCGGGAAATGGTTTATAAAAAAATACACCGATACTCCATCAATTTATTTTCTTGTCATCGATGGGAAAAATATAAAAAGTGTTGCTGGATCTACTGATCTTGGAGGTTACCAACCGCCTAAATATGAGTCTAATCTTCAGCCCATAGATAACTCCTTTCAAAACCCTATAAGATTAATACCTGCCCCTTCTGATGTTCAAAAGACCAATGGGACTCTTGATTTTGCCAAAGTCAAACAAATTGTAGATTCAACGAAAACTGAGGATGTTAAAAAGACAGTAAAAGATTTTCTTAAAAATTATAAAAAACTTATAAATAAATCTTTTGCTATAAGAAATAAAAAAGACAATAAAAATGAATTTATATCAATTACAAACAATAAAGAGCTCTCAAAAGATTCTTATATATTGAAAATTACTAAGAATGGCGCAGAGATTCAGTCTAACTCAAAAGGCGGCTATTTGTATGGATTAATTTCTCTGTTCAAGCTTGCCAGCGCTTACGATAATAATATTCCCTGCATGAATATTACAGACGCACCAAGATTTGCGTATAGGGGATCATTGCTTGATGTAGCAAGGAACTTCAAATCTGTTTCAGAAGTTAAAGATTACCTGAGGATGATGGCTCTATATAAACTCAATGTATTTCATTGGCATCTGACAGATGATGAGGGATGGAGAATACAGATTAACAAATATCCTAATCTTACTAATATAGGCGCGTGGCGCGGCTATAACGAACTCATCCCTCCTTTTAATGGTTCTTCATACAAGAAAACTGGTGGTTTCTACACTCAAAAAGACATAGAAAATATTATCAGATTTGCCAATGATCTAAATATCACGATAATTCCGGAAATTGACATTCCAGGCCATGCCAGAGCTTTGATTGTTAGTTTCAACAATTATAAAAATGGCGAAAATCCTTTAGTTGAAAAAGACGACAAATCCGATTATACAACACCGCAGAATTTTCATGATGATGCTCTTAATCCCGGACTTAAATCAACTTATGAAATTCTCGATGGAATTTTCAGTGAAGTTCTGCCTCTTTTTGCAGTTCAGAAAGAGCTTAAAATGCCTTATTCCAACTATGTTCATATAGGATCGGATGAAGTTCCATCGGGCGCTTGGCTTGGATCTCCTTCCTGTAAAGAAATTATGAAAGAAAAGAAACTTGAAAAAACTCAGGAGCTTCAGCATTATTTTGTGACAAAAGTTAAAGATATTGTAGCTAAATACGGTTACAATGTTGCCGGTTGGGAAGAAGTAGTAGGTGGTGGAGAATTTCCATCCAAAGATATTCTTGTAATGTCATGGCAAGGAGAAGAAGCAGGATTTAAGGCTGCAGAAAAAGGTTTTCCTGTTATTATGGCGCCAGCTCAATACCTTTATTTTGATCTATCGTATAGCAACGATGTAAAAGAACCAGGTTATTATTGGGCAGGTTATGTAAACCCGAAAACTATTTATTCATACGAACCTATTCCAACTTCAAGCAGCGATAACATCAAGAAAAACATAGTTGGAGTAGAAGGTTGTCTTTGGGGCGACTCACTGGTAAAACCAAGAGTAGTGAATGCTGATATACTGCCAGCTAATTTTATTGCTTCTCCTGTGCAATATATGGCTTTCCCAAAAATGACCGCTTTTTCGGAAGTAGCATGGACATCAGCAGCAAACAGAAGGTGGCATAATTTTGTGACTAACTATATTTATGAACAGAAAATTCTGAATGAGTTTGATATTAAATACAGAAAAGCTTCAATTGAATAAAAGGTAAAAATATGATTGACTTCAAAGTAAACAGCAATTGCATAAGATGTTTTCAATGCGTAAAGGATTGTCCGGTGCACATTATCGGTTTGGGCGAAACGGGGTTTCCTTTTATCAAAAAAGACCAGGAAGAAGAATGCATCGAATGCCAGCACTGTCTAGCTGTGTGCCCAAAAAGAGCTGTTTCAATTCTAGGAAAAGATCCGAAAAATAGCTCCGATTTGAGAAGTAAACAGATTCCAAAGCTTTCAGAGCTTGAACTTCTTGTGGAAGGACGAAGGTCTGTCAGGAGGTTCCAAGATGAAAATGTTGATAAAAAACTTATTACAAGATTATTGTCAGATGCTCTTCATGCTCCTACAGGGGTAAACTCCATGCAAGTTAATTTCTTTGTTGTGGATGATAAGGAAACAATGCAGAAAATCAGGGTAAAAGTCTATAACAAAATATCTCAATGTGTTCAGAAGAATTCCTTGCCCATAGGAATGGAATTTTTTAAAGAATTTCTTAAATCATGGCAGGAAAATGGACATGATAATATTTTCAGAAAAGCTCCTCATATGCTTCTTGCCACTGCTGACGGAACTGTAGCTCATACACCTCATGAAGACTGCATTATTGCTCTTTCATATTTTGAACTGCTTGCTGCATCTGAATCATTAGGAACTGTTTGGTGCGGACTTGCAAAGTGGGCATTGACAAGTGTTTTACCAGAAATGAAATCTGAATTCGGGATACCTGAAAATCACAATATAGAATATATTATGATGTTTGGTGTTCCTGCAGTAAAATATTTCAGAACTGTACAGCGAGATACTGCTGATAAAATCAAAACAATTACTTTTTGATAACTTGTGGCTGATGCTTAGCTAAAGCTTAGATTTAGAGCATAAAAATAAGTGGATGAGCTTATATGCATCCACTTCGGTTTTACACTACTTACCTTGCTGCTCTAGTTTTAAGGTATGCGTTACTAGGTCACAAACCTCAGATGGTCCGAAATATTGAATAGGGCCCGGGTATAGATAATGATTCTCAATAGCCCATTTCTCTCTATTTTTCATCAATTCAATAAATGGAGCTTTATCTAGTCTTACAAGGGCTTTCTGGATAACAGGTTTATCTTCTCCATGCCTTCTTTCAACATTCATCATCATTGTAATCGGGATTCCTCCAGCAGTCCATGTCTCTGAATTTTTTGTCAGATTCCTGACCGATGACATATAACCGGATTTCCCAGATCCAACAAGAGCTGACGCAGTAAATCCCAGTCCATAGCAGTAATCAGCATCAAAATTTGACGGAGCAGCACATCTTCCTTCATAACCAAAGAAATGATTAAGCGCACTGAACTTACCTTTATATTTGCCTTCAGCTTTCCATGCCTTGAGTCTTATTTCCAACATCTCAATCAGAAGTTTTTCTGTGTCGATTCTTGAAACCTGGACATTGCCATGCGGGTCTCTATCCATAATTAGCTGTTGCCTTATGCCATGAGGCAGTGTAAGATAAACTTTGGCTGAGTTAGGAGTAAGTTTTTGAGTAATATAATCAAATTTTTCACTCAGATTTTCAATCCCGTCAATAGCTGAACTATAGTTAGCCATAATATCATTGAGTTCGGCAATTAGGCTCTTGATTTCAGGAATAAACTCGATTAGCCCTTCCGGAATCAGAACTACTCCGTAATCCATTTTATTAGCCGCGCGCTTTGCAATTACACCGGCTATATCATTTACAATATCCATAAGCTTTAGATTTCTGGAGAGAACTTCTTCTCCGATTAAGGTGATATTGGGATGAGTCTGAAGTGCGCATTCAAGTGTAATATGAGAAGCAGATCTTCCCATGAGTTTTACGAAATGCCAGTATTTTTTAGCTGAACTGGTGTCTCTCATGAGGTTCCCAATAAGTTCAGAGTAAACTCTGCACGCAGTATCGAAACCAAAGGAAGTTTCTATCTGCTCGTTCTTAAGGTCTCCATCAATGGTTTTCGGGCAACCTACAACCTGAATAGGAATATGTTTAGCAAGATAGTATTCTGCTAGGAGACAAGCATTTGTATTGGAGTCGTCACCTCCAACTATCACGATCGCATTAATCCCGAGTGCCTGGCAATTTTTTGCCGCAATATCAAACTGTTCGGGTTTTTCTAATTTTGTTCTGCCCGAACCAATAATATCGAAACCGCCAGTATTTCTATAATTTTGGAGAAAGTCAGCTGTGATTTCAATATATTTATTATCAACCAGGCCTCCCGGGCCTCCAAGAAAACCATAAAGTTTGTTGTCTTTGCTGATAGATTTAATTCCATCGAAAATGCCCGCTACGACATTATGCCCGCCCGGAGCCTGTCCTCCAGAGAGAACCAATCCAATATTGATGAGTTTAGAAACAGCTGAAAGCTGATTCTTAAACTGGATTATGGGCAAGCCATATGTATTAGGGAAGAGTGCTTTTATTTTATCCTGATCAGCTATAGACTGAGTTTTTAATCCTTCTGAGAGCTCTACATTAGCCCCCATTTTTAAGCATGTTGGCAATTTGGGTTTGTAGTCTAATCTGGCAGCTTGGAGCGGAGAAATTTCCCTGTTCATATAAGCCTCTTCGTTTATTGATTTTTATAAAAGTTCAGCAATTTGTACGGCATTTAATGCGGCGCCTTTTAGAAGCTGGTCGCCGGAGATAAACATTGTTAAACCTTTCTTGTCATCTCTAGAAATATCTTGTCTGATTCTACCTGCAAGTATATCATATTTCCCTGAAGCGTCGATTGGCATAGGATACCTCTTGTTTTTAACATCGTCCACAAGCGTAACGCCAGGGGCTTTTGCAAGGATTTTTCTGGCTTCTTCAGGAGTGATTTCATTTTCAAATTCAAGAAGAAGAGATTCGCAGTGAGCTCTCATTACAGGAATTCTTACGCAAGTGCAGTTTACCTTAAGTTTAGGGTGGTGCATTATTTTTTGGCCTTCGAAAAGCATTTTCATTTCTTCTTTAGTGAAATCATTTTCCAGGAACACATCAATATGAGGGAATATATTAAATCCAATCTGCTGGGGAAGTATGTTCACTTGAGGTTTTTTCCCTTCTAGAATATCCTTGCTTTGGTTTTTAAGTTCTTCTATGGCTTGGGCGCCCGCTCCGCTTGCAGCCTGATAAGTAGAAGCAATAAGCCTTTTAAGCCCTTTAGCTTTATGAAGAGGGAAGACTGGGACAACCATTATAATTGTCGAACAGTTAGGGTTTGCTATTATTCCCTTGTGTTTTTTGATGTCTTCCGGGTTTACTTCAGGCACGACTAGAGGCACATCATCGTCCATTCTGAATGCGCTTGAGTTATCTATAACGACTGTTCCGGCTTTTACAGCGTAAGGAGCGAATTCCTTTGATCTTGATGCTCCGGCGCTGAAGAGTCCTATTTCTATCCCTTTGAAAGAATCAGTTTTTAGTTCTTCGACTTTTATATCTTCACCTCTGAACTTTAAACTCTTGCCGACAGATCTTGTGGAGGCCAGAAGTCTTAAATTGCTGACCGGAAAATTCCTTTTTTCAAGAGTTTCCATCATTTCTATGCCTACGGCGCCGGTCGCGCCTACGACAGCTACATTATAACCTTTGCTCATTATTCACCTATATTTTCAAGTTTCTGTATTAAAGTTATATATTCTAATTCATTACAGGGAAAGAATAAAGCTTAAAGCTTAAGAATATTATTGATTCAGGTAGAAGTTTACAAGCATTTTTGTGTTTTAAGCTTGTTTATATCTTCTTCTCTCTTGAATTAGATAGAAAGAATATTAAATTTCGTTTCTTTTCATATGCGGAGAGATGGCTGAGCGGTCGAAAGCGGCAGTCTTGAAAACTGTTGTACCTCCGGGTACCGCGGGTTCGAATCCTGCTCTCTCCGCCACTTTATTTTTTATTATTAATTTCGAGAACTGCAAGGGCGCAGATATTTTTCCTCTCATGACTGATAGAGACGAGGATATTTGTCATCCCAAGTTTCTTAGCAGTGTTCAGAGCTTTTCCTGAAAGACGGCAGGAAGGTGATCCGTTTTTTTCATTATAAATTTCAATATCTTTCCATCCGCAGTCTGAAGTTATTCCAGTTTTCAGAGCCTTTGATACGGCCTCCTTTGCTGCCCAACGCCCTGCGAAATAGTGAGAGGCATTACTGAGTTTTTTGCTTTCGTCGATTTCACTGTCGGTATATACTCTTTTTATAAACTTGTCTCCATGAATTTTTTCAGCTCTTCTTATCCTTTTTATGCTTACTATGTCTATACCTATTCCAAAAATCATCTCTAACGCTCTTGTAAGTTGTTAAAAATCTTAATATCCTGTTGTGAAAGATTACTAATTCAATGAATAAAATATGATGATAAAGCTGACTAACAAAATCAACTTTGAGAAATATTATAAGCTATCTCCTTCAGGAATTGTACTTGCTGGAATTTTATCTTCGATTATTCCTTTAACTTTGAATTTATCGCCAGTTTATATAATCCTTACTGCTTGTTTTCTGAGTGTGGTTTTTCTGATGTTTGTTTCGAGAATGGCTTGTTTAAATTATGTGATATGGATTTGTATCGGGTTTGCTGCGTTTCAGCTTAACTCATTTCTTTATGAAGACGGAAGTGAAAATTTATTGTTAAAAAAAGGACTATATGCACAGGTAAAATTTTCAGCTTTTGACAATAGTCTAAGCGGAGATAAAAAACTATGGCTGCCTCAGCCTAAAGATGTTTATATAACAGTCTATTCTTATTCATACGCAGATTCAGGCAAATGGCAAAATCTGGATTGTAAAATGTATATGAAGAATATAAAAAGTGAGCCCATCAAATTTGGAAATAGTTATATCGGATCAGGAATTATTATTCCTGCTGATAAAAGCATGCCGGGAAGTTATTCAAATTACCTTAAAAGTATGGGAGTAAAATACCTTTTTTATCCGGAAAACATTAAAGAAATAAGTTCAGAAAAAACTATATGGGCTCATTGCGCAATAAATATTATTCATTTTCGAAATTGGCTTTTGGAAAGATGCGCTTCTGGAATAACTCAAATTTCAATTAAGGATTTTCTTGCGGGAATATTATTTGGATTCAGGCAAGGACTGGACAATGAACTCAAAAATAAATTTCTTCAGACCGGGACTATTCACATAATAGCTATAAGCGGCACCCACATTGGAATTCTTGCTTTGCTATTTATGTTTCTCTTTAAACCTTTGCCGGTCAGAAGCAGGTATGTACTTGTTCCAATTACTCTGCTTATCTATATAATTGCCATAGGGTATCTTCAATCGGCAGTCAGAGCATTTCTCATGGTTTCAATTTTTATGCTTTTAAAAGCATTTCTCAGAGTATCCAACCCTTATAATATACTCTTTTTTACTTGTTCTATCATGCTATTATTCAATCCATTCTCCGTTCTTAATCCGGGTTTTTTGTTTTCCTATGTGATAGTATTTTTTCTATTGCTTGGCTGGAAGGTTGCTTCTGAATTAAAAAGTTCCTGTTCAGAAAAAGAATTCTGGCGAGCAAAAGAGAAGCATGGCTACACTATTTTGCATAAGCGAAAACTGAATGAATGGATTGTGCTGGGAGTTGCTTCAACTCTAATTGCCGGCTTTGCCGGAGTGCCGCTCCAGCTGATATTTAATGGGCTATTTACACCTGTTGTTCCTCTGGTAAGTTTGTTGGTTTTGCCTTTGATGTTTCCCTTATTCTTCTTTTCCTTTCTTAAAATGATTATTGTTTATTGGACGCCTGACATATTTGGCATGGATTTCTTGAATCTGATAATTTGTGAAATAGTTAAAATGATATTTTCAATTGTAAGCTGGGGTAATGATTTGAATTTGAGTTTTTATATTCCAAGGCCTCCATGGTTTCTCATTGCTTTATTTTATTTATCTTTAATTGCGATTCTGATTTTTTTCGAACGAAAGAAATTGATTTACATTGCTTCTGCGGCGTTGTCTGCGATTATTTTGTTTTTTACATTTCAGCCTTACTTTCAGAACGACAATATTATTATTAACACAAAGAAGACAAATATAATTATTACTTCAAACTATGATTTATCTGCTGTCGTTGTAAATGCTCCTAGGGGTTCTGTTTATCACATTCAAAATATCTTACGAAATAAAGGAATGAATTCAATAAGCAAATTTATTGTTACTGAATCAGACAGTAACACTGAAGGCGATGCCCTTAAACTCCTTGAGCTATACAGGGGAAAGACCAATAGTGTTGTATTTATGGAAGGATTGAGGAAATTAAAAAATATTGAGAGAATCAAGGCATATTGTGACACAAACCACATTAAAATTGAATTGAGTGAGAATCCTGATGCCTTAAATTTTTATTATGAAGGAAACAGTATAAATATCTCAAGGGAAAATAAAGGGGAACTTGGAATTAAGATAAATGAAAAGGCTGTATGCGAGGATAAATTAATAGGAATTGAAGAAGGAAAATATAGTTCAATCAGCTTTTAGGTTTTCGTTCTTTTTTATAGGTAATGGCGCAGCAGTTTCACTTTTCTTCAGGCATTTCCCAATAGTATATGTGTATCTGTAACTTTCCGAACAAATTGTTGCAAGAAAAAGTTTAAGCATAGTATATCTCATAACTTGCCCTGGATCGAGAGTTTCGTACTCTGCTGATTTTTCAGATTCGGTTTTCCACGATTCAGGATTGATAATGTCTCCATCCATGATTAAGCAGGTGATATTTTTGTACCTGATGAGCTTAGCCTCTTTACCTGATTCTATAAGAAGTTTATAAGCAATAGCAGAAAGAACGGAATCAGAGCCAATTTTTGATTCAAGTACTGATCCAACACAGTAGTACTCCGGGTCTATATCGCCTTCGATAGGCATAACAAACCCCATCATTCTCATGAAATTTGCCAGACTTTTTGAGTTTAAATTTTCCAGTTTTGAAAATTCATTAAGTAGTTCTGCAAAAAGAGCGTTAATGTTTTCCTTAGTATCTCTGTCAAACCATGCAAGATGTATTTCCAGAAGACCGTTCCATAAACCGCTATGACGATTGGTTAATCTGCGAACAAGTATATCCCGTGACTTTCTAATGAGATGTATTGCCTGAATCTGATGCACTCTTTTGCGGATAATAGGATTTACACTTTCTTGAAATTCACTTAAAGCTCCTAAAGCTTTTTTGCCTTCAGATAGCAATTCTTTTATTGCAAATGAAGAAGTATTTTCATTTTCGTCATCAAGCAGTGAAATTAGTGAAAGAATTTTGTCTTTGTTCATGAATTTTAATGAAAAAAGCAGTGCAAACTTTAGTTCACACTGCTTCCTGTAGTCAGAAATAATTAACCTCTACGATTGAAGCCGCCTTCCCTGCGTCCGCCCTCTCTGCGGAAACCGCCTTCTCTGCGTGGCTTGTCTTCTTTTGGTTTAGCAAAGTTCACAACAACTTTTCTGCCGCCTGATTCATTTCCATCAAGTTCTTTGATAGCCTTTTCAGCATCTTCAACTTTTTCCATGTCAACGAATCCGAAACCTTTTGATCTTCCGGTTCGTGAGTCTGTGATTACTTTTGCTGACACAACTGTTCCGAATGCTACGAACATCTGATTCAAAGCATCCCCGTCTACTGCGTAAGGAAGGTTCCCTACATAAAGTGTACTCGGCATAAATTCTCCATAACGATTTATCATGCTCCAATCTTTTCTCTCCATCTTGCCGTCGACGAATCGATTGGAAGGTTAATACATATAAAACTAGCTCTTCTGAAAACAAAAACAAGAATCCAAAATTATATTATAATAAAAATATTTGAAATATGCTGCAAATGATACGCTTACTTTAAGATGTTTCCATTTGTAAGCAAAGCTGCAAATGCTCCATCATGAGTTACAGACGGTAGCAATATCTTTTTCTTTAAAAGTGAGAATCCTGGATTGTCTGAGAGGAAATTTTCTATTTGTATTTCGTTTTCTTCTAATTCAATGCTGCAAGTACTGTAGAGAAGATAGCCGCTCTTTGCTAAATAATTAACAGCTTTCTGAAGTATTTCTTTCTGAAGAGAAGCATTGTTTTTAAGGGTTTCTTTGTTGAATTTCCACATTATGTCAGGCCTATGCCTTATTACGCCTGTATTTGAACATGGAACATCGAGAAGAAGAAAATCAAATGATTCTTTGTGACATCTTTTTTCAAATTCTTCCATGTTTATTGCTTCAGCATTTTTGATTTTCATTCTGCAAAAATTTTGTCGAGTTCTTTCAAGGCGCACCTGAGAACGATCCGTAGCTGTTATTTTTGAATCTGGAAATAGAGAACTAAGGATAATGGCTTTTCCTCCTGGTGCAGAACAATAGTCAAGAATTTTATTAGGTTGTATATCTTTTACAAGGCTGCTGAAAAAAGATGCCGCAGGATCCTGAATATAAATCGAACCTTCTTTTAATAAATGGGAATTAAGGATCTCAGTAGGTTCATCAGCTATATAAAATTCATCAGTCCATGGGAAAGATATTTTTCTGATCTTCAGGTTTTCAAAATCATTCTGATCTATTTCAACAGTTGATCTAAATGTAAATTCAGGCCTGCTATCTATGGCATTTACTATTTTATCTGCATCATCCTTAGAATAATTATTTACCCATCTTTCGTATAAGAAATCAGGAACGCTTCTTACAGCCGCTGTTAATTGCTCAACCGTATCTTTCTCTTCTAGTTGTCTTATAAAATTCCTGAGAACAGCATTGACAAAATTTGCGCTGAATTTACCTTCTTTGATTTTAACATAAGAGACTGTCACATCAGTAACTTTAAATTTTTCAATTCCAGTATGATAGAGAATCTGGACAAAAGCTACGGATAAAGCTCTCCGGAGAAAAGCAGAAGGCCGTTTGTTAATCAAGTTTTTTAGAATATGATCAATCAGAGTTTTCTTTCTAAAATAAGTAAAAAGAACAGAAGAGACTGTATTTCTAAGGCTCTGATCCTTGAGAGAAAAATCAAGATAATCATCCAGATTCCCTTCGGTTTCGCAGAAGGCTATCCCTTTAACCGAAAGATTAAGAATATTTTCACTTTTCATAAAACAGTTCAGATTAGTATTTCTGGTTTAATTATACAGCAAATCAGGTTGGAATCTTCTGTATTTTGTTTTTAAAAGAGCTTGAATTGCAATAGTGTCATTATATTTTAACGCTTCAATGGTGGTCGTAGCTCAGTTGGTTAGAGCGCTTGGTTGTGGCCCAAGAGGTCGGGGGTTCGAGTCCCCTCTACCACCCCATTCTTTGACGAAGAGCCTAAACATCTCACAGCCGCGCATCCGGCTCCGAATCCGTTATCTATATTAACAACTGTTATTCCGTTTGCGCAACTGTTAAGCATTGCAAGCAAAGCTGTTATTCCATTAAACGAAGCTCCGTAACCCACACTTGTCGGTACGGCAATGACAGGACAGGAAACAAGTCCTCCTACTACGCTGGGAAGAGCTCCTTCCATTCCTGCGATTACTATAATAACTTTGTATTTTCTGATTTTATCGATTTGATTAAAAAGCCTATGGATTCCTGCTACCCCGACATCCATTATAAGCTCAGATTTAAAACCGCAAGCTTCAGCAGTCAATTTAGCTTCAATTGCCACTCCCATATCACTTGACCCCGCCGTGAGAATCCCGATTTTGGGTTTTTGCGAGTTTAGTTTTTCCAGTCTGGATTTTGAGAAATAGTAAATAGCTTTTGCATTTTTATCAAAAGTTAACTCAGGTGGAAGCTTTGAAGCGATTTTTTTATAAGTTTTTTCGTCAACTCTGGTTATGAGAATAACTTTATTTTTATTGAATAGACAATTCGATATATCAAGCAGTTGAGCTTCTGTTTTATTGGCGCCAAAAATAAATTCAGGAAACCCACAGCGTTCTTTTCTTGAATCATCCAATCGCACTTCACCATTTAACAGGAGAGATTCATTTTTCATCCGGCATATCCTCAAAAATAATATAATGAGATTTGGTCATTCCCAAAGATAAATAAGTGGTTTGCGCTTTATGATTGTTTCGTTCAACATAGAGCCTCAATCCACAGCAATTTTGCTCTTTTGATAGTTCTTTAAGATATTTATAAAGATCAGTGAAAATACCTTGTCGTCTGAACTGGGGCAGGACATAGACACTTTTAATCCAGCAGATAAATGCATTTCTCCAGTCGGACCATTCCTTTGTTATAAGGAGGCAGGCTATGGCTTTATTTTCATAATCAACTGCTACCAGATAAAAGGATTCGGCTTTGCCGTCAATTACTGCCTGAACTCCTGAAGGTAGCGTTGCATTATCAAGAATTTTATGTTCTGTCTCCAGAGCCATAGCTTTATTAAAGTTAATAATTGAAGAAATATCTTCAGGACGAGCATGGCGAATTTTATAAGAGGAAGGAATCATTCCTGAATGCTTACTTTTGAGCTAAAAGCTTATTGATTGATGAAGCGGCAATTCTTCCTTGCCCCATAGCCAAAATTACTGTGGCAGCTCCGAGAACTATATCGCCGCCGGCAAAAATTCTGTCAATAGAGGATTTACAGTTTTCATCGACTATAATGTTGCCCCATTTATTGCATTTAAGTCCCGGTGTTGTTTGGGAAATCAGGGGATTTGAATCATTGCCAATAGCAATTATCACTGTTTCAATTTCCATAAGAAATTCGCTTCCCTTGAGTTCGACAGGCCTACGCCTTCCTGATTCATCAGGTTCGCCAAGTTCATATCTGAGGCATTCTATGTGAGTGGCCTTATCCGAACCTATAATTCTTTTTGGACTTACAAGAGTATGGAAAATAATTCCTTCTTCTTTCGCATGTGCAATTTCTTCTACTCTTGCAGGCATTTCCTTTTCTGTTCTTCTGTAGATAATGTATACTTCTTTTGCCCCCAGTCTTACTGCTGTTCTGGCTGCATCCATAGCTACATTTCCGCCGCCGACAACCGCCACTTTCTTTGATATAGCTATCGGGGTAGCTGCCATATTGCGGACATAGGCTTTCATCAGGTTGGCTCTGGTCAGGAATTCATTTGCTGAATAAACGCCAACCATATTTTCCCCTTCAATATTCATGAATTTTGGAAGACCTGCGCCGGTTCCGATAAATACAGCATCGTAACCATCTTTTTCGATTAGGTCTGTTATTTTCCTTGTTTTACCTACCACAAAATTAGTTTTTATCTCAACTCCCATTGATTTGAGCGTTTCAATTTCGAGTTGAACTATCGATTTTGGTAGACGGAACTCCGGTATACCGTAAGTCATAACTCCGCCTGTTTTGTGGAAGGCCTCAAATATAGTCACGCTATGGCCTTCTCTTCTAACATCAGCTGCAACTACCAAACCGGCAGGGCCGCTTCCTACAACAGCTACTTTCTTTGAGGTATTTGGCTTAACCTGCGGAGACATGATATTTCCTTTCTCTCTCTCCCAGTCTGCTACAAATCTTTCCAGTCTTCCAACTGCTACGGATTTTAGAACATCTTTGAGCCCTTTTCCTATAGTGCAGTGCATTTGACATTGGACTTCCTGAGGACAGACTCTGCCGCATATTGAAGGCAGAAGGCTTGTTTTTTTAATTACATCTACTGCTCCCTGAAAGTCAGAGTCCACTATTTTCTGAATAAATCCAGGAATATCGATTTGAACAGGGCATCCTTTTATACAGGGGGCATTTTTACATTGAAGGCATCTTAAAGCTTCTGCTTTGGTCTGGCTTTCAGTGTAACCAGTTGCTACTTCATCAGTATTGTTCCTTCTTATCAGAGGATCCTGAGAAGGCATTTCCTGTACCAGTATAGACATTCTGTGCTTTGGAGACAATTTTCCAGGGGTCGATTCGATTTTTAATAAAACCTGCTTGGCGATTGTATCAAGTTCTTGGACAGTCTGATGTTTATTATTCATAATGATTCTCCTTCCCGAGCTTTATTTGGCTTTTATGGATGAGTCAAGTTTGCATTTATGGAAAGCTTCAGTTTCCTGATCCTTATATGCACGCAGCCTTGACATCATATTGTCAAAGTCAACTTTATGTCCGTCAAATTCAGGGCCATCAACGCATACAAATTTTGTTTCATTTCCAACTGTAACCCTACAGCCACCGCACATTCCTGTTCCGTCAATCATTATTGTATTCAGGGAAACTAGTGTGGGAATTTTGAAAGATCTGGTAGTTTCGGCACAGAATTTCATCATTATTGCAGGCCCTATGGCAACAACTAAATCTGGTTTCCAATTTTCACAGATCTCTCTGAGAGGTTCTGTAACGATAGCTTTTCTTCCGTAGGAGCCATCATCGGTGCATATTATTAATTCATCAGCCAGCTTCTTCATTTCATTTTCAAATATTATAAGCTCCTTTGACCTTGCTCCGATTATTATCTTAAGTTCATTGCTTGCTTTTTTCATAGCTTTTGCTATAGGGTGTGAAGGAGCTACTCCTATGCCTCCACCAACGCATACGACCTTCCCAAATCTTTCTATATGGGTTGGTTTGCCTAGGGGACCGAGAAGGTTTGCGATATTATTTCCTACATTAAGATCAGAGAGTAGCAAAGTTGTTTTTCCTACTACCTGAAAAATAATTGTAATTGAGCCTTTTTCAGGATTTGAATCAGCAATGGTGAGAGGAATCCTTTCAGCAAAATCATTATCCAAAGAAAGAATTATAAATTGGCCAGCCTTACATTCTCTTGATATAAGAGGTGTCTCTAATTCCATTTGGAAGACACTCTGAGAAAGCTGTTTTTTAAATAAAATCTTATTCATATAGTGTTCCGATTTATGTTTGCTTTAAATTTAAAAAAAGAGATTCTAGAAAATAGCATAACCTCTTTTCACTTCAATCTTTTAAAGAAATGAGAATAAAAAAGCCACCCTTTTAAGGATGGCTTTATGGTAAAGCAGAACTATTTTATTATTTTTGATCAGCAGGAGGAGGGGTGGACTGTGTATTGACAGATTGATCTATCGAGTTCATGTCCTGAGATATTTGCTTATCAAAATCCTGGAATGAAGCATTATTGTCAGATACAACATTTGCATCATCAAGACCTGGAACAGTATTAGTTTTAGTATCACTTGTCATAGATTCATTTCCCTGGAAAACCGGGTCGCTTCTCAGGTCATGCATCATCTGAGTGTCAGATGCAAGCTGTGTTGTTAGTACATTTTCGAGATTCTGTACAGCTGGAACATCCTGAGTATCTGCTCCCGAAGCATTCGACGGATTAAGACTGTCCTTAAGATCTCCTTGATCTGAATAGAGAGGCATAAGTTTAGTTGGAGTTTTTTCATCTTTGGAATAACCTGTGTCATTAAGGGCAGACTGATAATTTACAGCAGGTCCCGTTGCATCGGTTTGATAATATTGATCATTAACATAGTCCTGTACTACCTGCTGCTGAGTTCTTAGGTTTAGGTCAGTAGCAGAATTAGCTGCAACAAGTTTGGTATTAATGGATGGATCTATTGCTTTTGCAAGATCAACTTCTCCATTCATTATGGCATAGTCTAATGCGCTTGAACCTGAAACAGGATCTACTGCGCTTATCTTTGCGCCAAGACCAATTAATGTTATACCTGATTGCTGTAAACCGTTTTTAGCGCACCAAACCAAAAGCGGCATTGAGCCAAAAGCGCGGCCATTGGGATCAATTCCTTTCTGGACAAGATATTTAACCATATCAGTATCCTGGTGGGAAAGAGCGAATATGATGACTTTTCCAACACCGCCGTGTTTATCGTTTTCTATGTTAGCGCCGTTTTCGATGAGCAATTTTGTAATTTCATCATTTGATCCAACCTGGGACCAATCAAGTACTGACATTCCTCTGATATCAACATAATTAATATTTGCACCGGCTTTAATAAGAGCTAAAACCGCATCTTTCTTGCCATAGTATGAGGCAGTTACAAGAGGAGTTGCTCCTGTCACAGGATGGACATAGTCTACTTCGGCGCCGGCATTTACCAAATCAGCTATAACTTGAGGATTGCCGTCAAATGATGCAACTGATAAAGTAGAGTGACCATCAGAAGAATCAACATTAGGATCAGCTCCAGCGGCCAGTAATGTTTGTACAACATCCAGATGTCCATTTTTTGCGGCCACGGTCAATGCTGAACCATAGAATGTTTCTATATTCGGGTCAGCGCCTTGTTCTAGAAGGTATTTTACGACATCAAGTTTATCATGGGCTGATGCGGCTGATAGAGCTGTGCTGCTGTAATACACATTGACATCCATTCCTGCATTAATGAAAAGTTTTACGTCAGCAAGATTTCCTTTGCTGGCAGAATCGATAAAGCTGGAAGGAGTAAAGGCGACACCTTTTGCTTCGAGTTGTTTTCTTGCCTGATCATTATAAATCTTCGATGTTGAACATGCTCCAAGCGCTATACATGCGAGAGCGATTGCAGAGGCCTTGAGTAATTTCATCTTCATAACCTTATGGTTTCCTTTATATTATTGATTAATTGAAATTGCAAGATACCACATTTAATTAAAAGTCTAACAAACAGAAAGAAAAAAGCACTAGGCAAAAATAAAAAAAAATCATATTTCTGAAAACGGGTTTATTATTTCAAATAGAAAATTATGAAAATTATTAATTCCAATGATTTTTTAAATTTAAATGAGAGTAAGAATGCTTCTAAAATCTGTATTTCTGTAAGTAAAATGAACTGAATTTCTTGTAATAGTCACATGTTCATTTGATTTGTTAGTTTTCCTATTATTTGATTCAGGGTTATATTACTATCTTTAAAATTAAAAAAAGAATTTGGAACTTGTTATGAATGAAAAACAATGCCTGAATATTGATGTATCTTATGCAGCCGCCCTGGCAAGGCTCAGAATAGAAGAAGAAGAAAAACCTTCTTTGCAAAAAGATATGAACGAAATCGTAGAATATATAAATATGCTTTCTGAGGTTGATGTCACTGATGTACAGCCTACAATGCATGCTATTGATCTCAAAAATGTATGGAGAGAAGATATTTGCGTAATAACTGAGAATTTAAAAGAGCAAATAATCGCCAATGCTCCTGCTCATGTAGATCACGAACTCATCAAAGTTCCGCAGGTTATTCCAGGAGAAGGCATATGATGACTGACATAAAAACTATTACTATTGCGAAGGCTTCTGAACTTCTCGAATCGGGAATTTTAACATCAGTTGAGCTTTGTTCACTCTATCTTAAAAGAATAGAAGAGATAGAAGAGAAAGTTAAAGCATTTGTACATATTGATAAAAATAAAATTCTCAAACAAGCGGAAGTATCTGATGTGAGAAGAAAAAATGGAACAACCCTTAGCTCTTTTGACGGAATCCCTGTGGCTGTTAAAGACCTGATAGCTGTCAAGGGCGAACAGTGCACATGCGGTTCAAAAATTTTGAGAGGTATGACTTCTCCATATGATGCCACAGTAGTTTCAAAACTAAGAGAAAAAGGGGCGGTGCTATTTGGTAGAAATAATATGGATGAGTTTGCAATGGGATCAACATGTGAGAACAGCTCATATTATCCTACTAAGAATCCGTGGGATTTAGAAAGAGTCCCCGGCGGTTCCAGCGGCGGTTCTGCTGCTGCGGTTGCATCTTCTGAAGTTCTAGCCTCGCTCGGGTCTGATACCGGAGGTTCTGTCAGGCAGCCTGCTGCTTTTTGTGGAGTTGTAGGGCTGAAGCCGACTTATGGAACAGTTTCCAGATTTGGTCTAGTGGCTTATGCTTCTTCATTGGATCAGATAGGGCCGATAACCAAAGATGTCTATGATTCGGCTCTTTTATATGATTTGATAACAGGACATGATCCTAAAGATTCGACATCGTTAAGCAGTCCGGAACTTTCATATGCCAATGTAGTAAAAAATGTTTCTGGCAATCTTAAAGGTTTAAAAGTTGGCATACCTAAAGAGTATTTTGGAGAAGGATTAAGCGAGGTTGTTAGAAACGATGCTACGGAAGCAATAGCGCTTCTGAAAGATCTGGGAGCAGACATAGTTGATATTTCTCTGCCATATTCAAAATATGCAATTTCATCATATTACATTATAGCTACTGCTGAGGCCAGCGCCAATCTGGCAAGGTTTGATGGAATTCGTTATGGTTTCAGGTCGTCAGAAAGTTCTAATCTGATGGATCTATACCTGAATTCAAGAAGGGAAGGTTTCGGAACTGAGGTTAAAAGAAGAATTCTTCTCGGAACATTTGTGCTGAGCAGCGGTTACTATGATGCGTATTATCTTAAGGCTCAGAAGATTCGCACACTTATAAAAGAGGACTTCAATAAGGCTTTTGCCGTATGCGATGTGATTCTCTCTCCGGCATCACCTTATCCGCCGTTCAAAGTTGGAGAAATAACAGACCCTCTTCAGATGTACCTTGCCGATATTTTTACTATTTCTATTAATCTTGCAGGAATCTGCGCAATAAGCGTGCCATCTTCAATAATAAGTTCAATGAATGTTCCTCTAGGAGTGCAGTTTATTGGCCCTGCCAGAGGAGAAGATGTTATTCTGAAAACAGCAAAGGTATTTGAGGATCACAGAGCCGTCAAAAACTTTGTTCCCAACCTATAAGATAAGGAAAATAAAACTATGGAATACGATGTTGTAATAGGTTTGGAAGTTCATGTTCAATTAAGAACAAAATCCAAAATGTTCTGTTCATGCGCAAATCAGTACGGAGCAGAGCCGAATACTACAATTTGTCCTGTTTGTACAGGCTATCCTGGCGTAATGCCAGTGCCTAACTATGAAGCAATAAGAAAGACTATCATGGCGGGAATGATGTGTGAATGCGAAATTTCGGAACTAAGCAAGTTTGACAGGAAGAGTTATTTTTATCCAGACATGCCGAAGAATTATCAGATTTCACAGTATGATCTGCCATTCTGCAAGTTGGGGAAAATTCGTATTTCCGGAAAAGGTTTTTCTGGAGAAGCATTACCTGATAAAGATATAGGCATAACAAGAATTCACCTTGAAGAAGATGTGGCGAAATCCACTCATTACGCTTCATTCTCCGGGATTGATTACAATAGGGCAGGTGTTCCTCTGATGGAAATTGTAAGTGAACCTGATATGACAAGCGCCGATGAAGCTTATGCATATCTTACAAGCCTGAAGCTCATTATGCAGTATGGCGCAATAAGCGACTGCGACATGGAAAAAGGGCAGATGAGATGTGATGTGAATATTTCTCTGAAGCCAAAAGGAAGAAAAGAATTTGGAACTAAGATTGAACTTAAAAATCTCAATAGTTTCAGATCGGTCCATCGCGGCATAAACCACGAGATATCCAGACAAGCTGAACTTCTAGACCAGGGCGTTGCTCTGCAGCAGGAAACAAGAGGCTGGAACGATGACAGAGGAGCAACTTACTTAATGCGCATCAAGGAAAGCGCCCATGATTACAGATATTTTCCTGAACCTGATTTAACTCCTATTTGTTTTTCTAAAGAAGAAATAGAGATGCTAAGAAAAGAACTGCCTGAGCTTCCGGCACAAATGGCAGAAAGATTTGTTCGTGATTATGAACTAACTGCTTATGATGCTCAGGTTTTGACTTCTGAAAAGGAAATATCTACATATTTTGATGCTGGAGCTAAAGAAACAAAATCACCTAAACTATTGGCAAACTGGATCATTAATGAAATGTTAAGATTGCGCGATGATAGTGAATTTAGTATATTTGAACAGATCCCATTCAAAAACCTTGCTAGATTGGCGAGTATGATTTCTGATAATATTATTTCCGGCAAGATAGGGAAAATAGTTTTTGAGGAAATGTATGCTACAGGGAAAGACCCTGAGACAATTGTTAAAGAGAAAGTTTTAGCACAGGTAACAGACGAATCAGCAATAGTTGAATTTGTAAAGAAAGCAATTGCTGATAATCCCAGCCAGGTAACAGAATACAAGGCCGGCAAGTCTGCTGTTCTGCAGTATTTTGTCGGACAGGTTATGAAGCTCTCAAGAGGCAAGGCTAACCCTCAGTCCGTAATTAAACTTCTTAAAGAGCAGCTTGATGCCTGAGAAATACAAAAACCTGCTTTTTGATCTTGACGGTACAATTATTGACCCGAAGGAAGGGATTACAACATCTATCCAATACGCATTAAAGAAACTTGGAGCTGAGAAAATTCCTTCTTCCGATGAACTTACATGGGGTATTGGCCCGTCGCTAGTGCACAGTTTTCCTAAACTTTTTGGAAAAGAAGACAAAGAATTAGCGCAAAAATGTGTTGAATATTACAGAGAGTACTTCTCAAAGAAAGGTATTTTCCAGTGCTTCCTTTACGATGGTATTAAGGATATTCTGACAGAACTTTCAACATCTTCAAAACTGTTTTTGGCCACCTCCAAACCTGGAATCTTTGCTCTTCAGATACTTGAACTCTTCGAGTTAAAACATCTTTTTACAGGAGTTTATGGCTCGGAATTTGACGGGCGTTTTATGAATAAAGCTGATTTGATAGCTCATTTACTAAAAATAGAAAAATTAAATGTCTCTGAATGTCTTATGATCGGAGATAGAAAGCATGATATCATAGGCGCTAAAGTCAATAATATGGAATCCTGCGGCGTCCTTTGGGGTTACGGTTCGAGAAAAGAACTTTCTGAAGCCGGAGTTTCCTTTTTAGTAGAAAAACCTGAGGGTTTGCTCAAGTTAAAATAAATATTTCTTAAAGCAAAGTCTAAGTTTAAAGTTGGTTTTGATAGTTTGAGTTAGTCTCTGATATCGCAGTGGTCTATGTCGTTCTTATTAGACCCGAACCATACATTGAAATAAGTATCAGATCCATTCTCTCCTCCTGCATCAACTTTTGAGTATGTCCCGTTCTTTTCTGCTCGAAGTCCAGCGCCTCCTCCGTAAGAACTGCCGCCGCCGCCTTTATTTGTGACTTTCCATCCTTCAGACTTAAACTGTTTATCAAAATAATTAACTACATCTCTAGGCGACTGTGTTATGGAATAACGGGTGTATGTGCATCCTCTGTCTGTGCCTGTGACAACTTCTTCAGCGCCCGACGGAGGCTGGATAGAAGCGGTTGATTTGACAGAAGCAGCAACAGGTGTGCTGTCAAGCTGGATTTTGTCAACATCAATTCCTATGCCGCCCAAGTCAGAATCATTATCTACTTCGCCATAGATAGTTATGCTTATTTCCGGGGTAACAGTAATGTTTTTCAATTTATCATTATCAATTTTCACATTAATTTCGCCTGTTTTATCTTTGAAGACATATAGTTCATCTTTTATGCTTTCTGTAATATTCCCTTTAATGATAACTTTAGTGTCTTCAGGTGAATTTCTAGCTTCTGCAACAGTCGTTGTATTCAGGTCTTTTCTAGTTCCAGGTCCCTGAAACCCTGCAAATAAATTGGTGCTGCTTAAGGCCATAACAGCAAATATTGAAATAATGATCCGTTTCATAGTTTTTCTCCTTTAAGGTGGATTATGCTTAGAAAAAAAATGATTTCAATATCAATTAGTTAAATAATTAATAATGATTGATTATTATTCTAGAAAAATTCTTTTTGTGAAGTGCTGGATGTTGGTCTTAAGTTATTCCAGGAGGAATTGTATGTCTTTATCGGTAAGGCGGCTGAAGGATGATGGACTTTCCACTATGCCGTTAAAGAGATTCTGTTTTCTTTTTTGCAGGTCGAGAATTTTTTCCTCAATAGAATCTTTAACAACCAGTTTGATTGTAGTAATGGGTTTAACCTGGCCGATTCTATGCGTTCTATCGGTAGCCTGTGCTTCAACACTTGGGTTCCACCAGGGGTCGTAAATAATAACAGTATCGGCGCCTGTCAGATTCAATCCTATACCGCCTGCTTTCAAACTTAAAAGAAAGAGATTAATATTTTTATCTTTATTGAAATGATTTACTCTCTCAATTCTGTCTTTTGTATTACCGTCAAGATATTCGAAAGGAATTTTCTGTTCGCTGCACCATTTTTTGATAATGCTTAGAAGAGAAGTGAACTGGCTGAAAACAAGAGTTCTATGACCGCTGTCGATTATCTGGCAGATAATTTCATTAAGAAGATCGGTTTTTGCCGACTCAATTTTTGACTGGTTAGTAAAATCAGGCAACAGAAGGGGATGGCAGCAGAGTTGGCGCAATCTGAGAAGAGAGCTAAGGACATTGAAACGGGTTGATTTTCCCTGAAGGAAGGAGTCACATTCAATTCTTCCCTTGTATAGAATTTCGTTATACACCTTCCTTTGATTACTATTCATCTCACAGAAAAGTATCTGTTCTGTCTTTTCAGGAAGTTGTTCTACATCAATTTTTTTCCTTCTTAGAATGAATGGTTTGATTCTGGAAGCAAGTTCCGCCTGTTTCTCGATATCATTTTCAATTTTGAAGTAATGCTGTTTGAAATTTTCCCTTGAACCCAGCGTGCCGCTATTAAGAAAATCGAAAATTGACCAGATATCTTCGGGGCTGTTTTCAAGCGGAGTACCGGTCAGGACAATTTTATGTTTTGCATTTATCTGTTTGCATACCCTGGCATTGAGCGTATCAGAGTTCTTTATATGCTGAGCTTCGTCAAGGATCAGAAGTTCAAAATCAGTATCCTTATAAAGGTCAATATCACGCTTAATGACAGCATAAGAAGTTATGATTAATTTATAGTTGGAAATATCGCTTATAAGCTGTTCGCGATCTCCGCCGCCGATAAGCAATATTTTCAGGTCAGGCACAAACTTCTTTGCTTCCGCTTCCCAGTTGTATATCAAGCTCGTTGGGCAGACAACCATAAAAGGTTTTGAAACAGGGTTTTCATTAACTATTAGCTGGATAAGAGCCAAAGTCTGAAGAGTTTTTCCCAAGCCCATTTCATCAGCAAGAATGACATTGCAGTTATTGAGAATCATTTTTTTCATCCACATGACAGCATCTATCTGATAATAGCGAAGAGTTCCTTTAAAAGACGAAAGGTTTATTTCGTCTTTTTTTGGATTAGGTGCCGCAGTAATTGATCTGGATAATTGAAGCCATTGCGCAGGTATGGCATCGGCAATGTCTTTAGCTATTTCAACCCAATAGATTACGCTGTTTATTGCTATTGTCAGTTCATTTGCTGTTATTAGCGCTATTTCGTCGGCTTTTTCAAGGAATTCTCCAAGTTTATGGTCAAGTTTAAAAAGCTTTCCATCTTTAAGCACGAAAGTTCTGTTTTCTCTTGATGCTTTGATAAGTTCTTTCCATTTGAAAAAATGTTCACCTGAGTAGAGTTTGAATTTTGCCTTTACTGAGTCTTTTTCTTCACCAGAAGACAAAATACTGAAGTTTATGTAATCCGGGGATGAGTAAATAAGTTTTGCGGCGGACGGAGTAATTAGAATTTCGCTGCTGAGTGACAGCAAATCAATAATTTTGTATTGAACAAAGAGTCCTATTCCTTCGGTATCACATAGAGAAAAATATGAATTCCCGCTGTCTTCAGAAATGCGTATTATTCCGTATGAGAGAAGAGATTTAATGGCGTTCTGTTCAAACTCCTTGTCTCGTTTTATATATGTGCTTCCAGCGGCTTCTATTTTTGTGTCAGATTCTCCGAAAACATAGGAGCCGTATTTAAAGGAAACATGGAAAACAAGTCCTTTTTTATTATTCGGAAAGAAGTCAATTTTATATTGGACTTTGCACTTATATTCTTTAGTAATAGCTGATTGCTCTTTTTTCCACGTAGATAGGTCGAGATGATGCCTGATGGATTCAAGGCTGTGCTTCTCAGACAGAATAAAGGATCTAAGCCAAACAAGATCACAATAGGCATTTATCCACCAATATTCGCCTTTCTCTCCTACCCATAGTCCTGATTTACCAAGAAGCATTAAAGGGTTAACCAGAGATAATACTCTAGTTCCAATCATTAAAGCGCTTTTGTAATAAGTCGGATTTTTAGGGATAGGAATAGCTGTAATAGAGGCTCGTTCTCCATGGATAATTATTTTTTGTTCATTGAAATAGATGTTTTTAAAACCAATCAGAGAGTGAAAGAAATCTGCTCCTAGATCAGACTTGAGAGAGAATCCATTACCGTCAGGTTCAGCATACTGAGTGATAAACCTAATTATCTGCCTTGACTGCGAGTCAAAATCATGGATTGAAAGATCTGTAGAAAGACCTTCTGATTCAAATCTTAGCTGTCTTAATTTATTTGTATTACCAATGTATTCTTTTCCTTTGAAAAAAATTTTCAGATTTATATTCCATTTTTCCCAGACGCTGGAAGCGTTCGGGAATCCATTTTTTGAATGAATAAAAATTTCAGCAGAAGGTTGTTTAGGGGTCTGCTTTGGTAACAGTTTATCTTTACGATTTTCTTCTAAAGCTGCAACATTAGGTTTTTTAAGTGCGGGTTTGGATTCTTTCTGAACTTCTACAGATACATGGAATTTATGATAGTGCATCAGGCATGAAAGTTCTTCGAAAGTAATATCGGTAGGATTCTTAGAGAGTCTTGTATTGATTTCTTTAATGCCATAAGAACATATAAGATTAGATTTTGAAGATTTGAAAAGATATACAGCATCATCTCCTGACGCCACGCTGAAAATGATAGAGCATTCTTCGAGAGCAGCTTCAGCCTGTCTAACCGTTTCTCTTGACAGTTTCGCAATAAGCGCATTTAAAGAAAGCCAATCCATATATATCTATAATAATTATTTTTAATTAACCGAACCGGAAAGATAAACTCACAAGAGAACTAATTCAATTGAAACGATGGAAAAAAATATATATAACCATAAGGTAATGATGAGAATTTAAATACTTAAACTGAGTGAGATTTATGGGTAAAAAATATTTTGTTCCGTGTTTGGCTGCAGCAATCTCAATTATATCCGGATGTACGACTCTTAATAAAGAGAAGATAAGCGATAAACTAAGTGCCTGTGAGTTTGCTTCTCAAGAAAAAGAACATGATGTAAAAATAACATATAAGTCAAATACAGTTGAAAGCCTTGATGTTGTTTATAATAATAAAAATGAGTCGGTTAGAGTTACTATGCCTGACGGGAGGCAATATGAACTTCCCCGCGCAATGGCAGCTTCTGGCGTACGCTATACAAGCGATGATAATACTGTTTTCTGGTCGAAAGGGGCGAACGCGCAATTCTGGATTGATGGCAAACTTGTTTTTAGCGGAGAAGAGAAAGAGTAATGCTTTCTTTGTAAGATTTGTGTGGTAAAAATGAATTTACAAAATATAAAAATACATTTTATTGGTTGCGGAGGCATTGGCATGCTTGGCCTTGCCCTGATGGTGCTCGAAAAAGGCGCAATTGTAAGCGGATCTGATATTGAGGAAAGCAAGAATACAAAACTCCTCAAATCTTTAGGAGCAAGAGTCGTAATAGGAAAACACGAAGCTTTAAATATTCCATCACAGAATGAACCTTGTATAATCATTTACTCTTCTGCTGTTAAACTGGATAATCCTGAACTCTTAAGAGCGCGGGAACTAAATTACATTTGCTATAAGAGAGGTGAGTTTTTAGGAATTCTAGCTAAATCATTTGAAACAGTTATTTCAGTGGCAGGTTCGCATGGAAAGACGACCGTCACATCAATGATAACTTATGTTTTACTTAAAGCCGGCTTAAAGCCAGGCTACTACATTGGCGGGTTTCCCAGGGGGTGGGAAAAGAATGCTTCATGCGGAAACGGTAAAACACTTGTGGCAGAAGCTGACGAGAGTGATTTATCATTAAATTTCTTATGTCCGACAGTAGGTATTGCATTGAACCTGGACAATGACCATGCGTGGAATGTGGGCGGGCTTGATAAACTTCATGAAGGTTTCAAAAAATACGTTTTCGATTCAAGAATATTTTTAAATGGTTCAGAAAACTTTCCTGAAGGATTTCTTGAGGAACTCAAAACCAATGGAATAGAATTTTTAGAAAGAGAGAATATGCAGACAGGAGAGAGTCTCAATTCCGCAGAATACAACAATTTAAGTACAGTTGTTACTGTAGCTGGATATTTTGGCATTACTTCTCAAAGGACATTAGATATTCTTAAAACTTTTCCCGGTGTAGAGAGAAGAATGTCCAGGATATTTGACTCTGAAACTCTGATAGTACTAGAAGACTACGCTCATCACCCCTCAGAAATAAATGCTGTTATTTCTCAGGTAAAAACAAAATACTCTGACAGGAAACTTATAGTTCTCTTTCAGCCACACAGGGAAAAACGCCTCCAGTTCTGCTTTGAAGCTTTTGTCAAAGAACTCTCAAAAGCTGATTTTGTATTTATTTTACCAGTGTTCGGTGCTTGGGAAAATACAGGAAAAAAGCTTGAAGAAGAGCTCAAAAAAGCAATTGGGAGCAAAAGCAGAAATATATCTTATGACTGGAATAACTCGGCATTTGAGCTCAGTTCATTTATTAAACCTGAAGAGAAAACTCTTTTAATGCTGCTGGGAGCCGGGGATATTAATCAAATAATAAAACCCTTAGTAGAAAATCTTTCATGGAGATTTAAGTAATGTTCAGGCTCCATTTTTCTGTTTTAATGTTTGGCATAACTGGTCTTTTCGGTAAATTTGTTACGCTCTCTTCTACCATGATAACTTTTGGAAGATGCTTTTTCGCAGTTATCTTTCTTTTCTTTTGCATAGTAGCAATGAAAGAAAATTTCTTTTTTAAATCAAAAAAAGATTTTCTGACAGTCCTTTTCACGGGAGTCATAATTGGGCTTGTATGGTTTTTCTTTTTCCAGTCAATAAAAGTTTCTACAGTTTCTGTTGGCCTCATCACCTACGCTACCGTAGCAATTTTTACTACTTTTATAGAACCTTTATATTTCCGTAAAAAAATAAGAAGAACAGATATAATCCTGGCTTTTGTGGCTTTTATAGGTGTTTGTCTGGTCGTGCCTGATTTTAATCTTTCGGACAATATTACGCAGGGAGTTATTCTTGGTCTTTTGGCAGCTTTTTTTTCTTCGATTTTTTGCGTAATGACTAAGAAACTCATAACAAAATATTCAAGTGTCAAGCTGACATTCTATCAGTATGGGACAGTTGCAGTGCTTGGGCTGCCTTTCTTTGCAGTACAGCATCCTTCAGTTGATGCAAAAAATCTTATGCTTATAATAATTCTTGGCGTGATTTTTACGGGTTTTGCCAACACTCTTTTTATTAGTTCCTTTAAGAAAGTTACTGCTACAAAAGCTATGATTATACTTACTCTGGAACCAATATATGGAGTGATACTTGCAATAATTCTGCTTGGAGAAAAACCTACGATGAACACCCTTATTGGAGGGGTTATAATTTTTCTCAGCGCTTTTTATGCAACAATTGAAGGGCAATTGGTTGCCAAACTGCGTACTAAATAGTATTATTCAGGTTTTGCGTCAAACTTTATCAGGTTTTTAACTAGAATGAATGATTATTTAAAATTTTGTGAGTTTACAAGCGACATTGATTTTTCCGGCGTAATCGGAGAGCTTCTTGGGGCTCTGCCGTATCAAAGCTGCATCAGCGATGACCTTGAAAGTAAAATTACTTCTTACAGACTATATTACGAGTCTGAAGCTGAAGGCAGAGAACTTTTTAAAGTGTTGGGTGACAATATTGCTCAATGGCGCGATATCGGTGTTAATTCTTCTGAAGTAGCATTTGGTTCTATCAAGAATGAAGACTGGCAGGAAGTCTGGAAAAAGCACTTCAAGATACAGCACATAACATCAAACTTTGTTATAAAAGCCAGCTGGCTTGACTACCACAGAAAAGGTGATGAAAAGGTAATAGAAATTGATCCTGGAATGAGTTTTGGGACTGGCAGTCATGAAACGACTCAATTTTGTCTAAAAGCAATTGAAAAATTATCCGGACATGGGTACAGAAGTTTTCTTGATGCAGGATGCGGTTCAGGTATTCTTGCCATAGGTGCTGTGATGTTTGGCTTTGATGTAGTATATGCCTTTGATTATGATGAAGAATCAGTTGAATCTACACTTGAAAACATACAAAGGAATAAGATTGCTCAGACAATTAAATTAAATACATCTGATATAGCATGCTATGAACCGGACAGGAAATTCGATTTAGTAATGGCAAATATCATATCCGGAATTTTAATCGCGAATAAGGAAAAACTGATGTCATGGGTCAGCCCAGCAGGCTGTCTCGTTCTTTCAGGAATTCTTAAAGACGAGTACCCAAAAGTCAGAGCTGAATTTACCAGCAATGGCTTTGTTGAAATATATTCAGGAACTGAAAAAGAGTGGACAGGCGGTGTTTTTCATAGAGGTCCTGACGAAGTATTAAAAAATTTGCTTAGAGAACAATAAAGGGCAATTCCTGTCAGATACAGCTCGAAGACAAAGGAGGATGAAAATGAAGAAAACTAAATTTAGCGGGAAAATTTTAGTCATCGGGTGCGGTTCTGTATCACGATGCACTTTGCCTCTTCTGCTGAAACACATTGATATTAATCCCAAAAAAATAACTGTCATAGATTTTGCTGACTGTCGTGAGTACATATCTGATTCAATCCAGACAGGGGTAAATTACGATATTGTTAAAATAACTCCTGAAAATATGCACTCAGTCCTAAGTAAATACACTTCTTCAGGCGATATGATTGTTGATTTGGCATGGAATATTGACTGCTGCGAAATAATGCAATGGTGCCATAATCATGATGTAAAGTATGTCAATACTTCAGTGGAAGTATGGAATCCCTACGACAATAAAAAATATAAAACGCCCCAATCGAAAACTCTTTATGCCAGACACATGGCTATTCGCAAGATGACCGCTTCCTGGCATGTCAAAGGCCCTAGCATGATAGTCGAACATGGTGCTAATCCAGGGTTGGTTTCTCATTTTACAAAAATGGCATTGAAAGATATTGCGGAAAAAATAATTACAGAAAAACCTGACGATGAGCGATCAAAAATACTTCCTGACCTCATTTCAAAAGGCGACTATCCAAATATAGCTAAACTTTCCGGAACGAAAGTTATCCATATTAGTGAACGCGATATGCAGATTACAAATAAACCCAAAGAAACTAATGAATTTGTCAATACCTGGAGCATAGAAGGATTGTATGAAGAGGGCATTGCTCCCGCGGAAATGGGATGGGGAACTCATGAAATGGAACTGCCAAACAATGTTTTTTTACATAACGAAGGTCCGATGAACCAGATATGCCTTGAACAATGCGGGATAAGAACAAAAGTGCACTCATGGGTTCCTGCAGGAGAAATAATTGGCTTTATGGTTAGGCATGGAGAGGCTTTTACAATATCGGACTATCTAACTGTCTGGGAAGAGAACAAAGCAGTTTATCGGCCAACGGTTCATTATGCCTACTGTTGTTCTGATTCGACTATTGCTTCGCTTCATGAGCTTGAGATGAGAAATTTCAATCTTCAGCCGAAACTAAGAATAATGACAGATGAAATAATAAGCGGAAAAGATGAATTGGGTGTGCTTTTAATGGGCCATGATTTTAAATCCTGGTGGTGTGGAAGTCTTCTTGACATTAACGATGCAAGGAGTCTGCTTCCTCATCAGAACGCAACTACTCTTCAGGTAGCAGCTTCAGTTCTTGCCGCGGTACTCTGGATGATAAAAAACCCTTCTGAAGGATTCCATGTCCCGGATGAACTGCCGTATGAAGAAATCCTTGGTTATGCCAGACCATATTTAGGCCCGGTCGTTTCCCTTCAATCTGACTGGACTCCGATGAAAGACAGGAAAGAATTTTTCAGAAATTATGATTTTGAATCAGATGACAATTCAAAGCAAAACGGCGATATTGAGTGGCAATTTAAGGATTTTCTAGTTTAAGTTAAAGAAAATAATAAGGGGCAGCGGGGGGATATATTATGAGGGCTTTCAGAGGGACATTCATACATTTTCTTGACAATCCTGAAACCAATCCTGATTCGTCACATCAGTTGATTGAAGACGGGCTGATGTTGCTAAATGATGAAGGTGTCATAATTGATGTAGGCGAATTCAGAGATTTGAAGAAATATCTGATGGATCCTTGTGTTGATTATATAGATTATTCCGAATATATAATTATTCCTGGATTTGTGGATTCGCACATACATTATCCTCAATTGGAAATGATAGCTTCCTATAGTGGTGGCCAATTGCTTGAATGGCTTGAAAGATGTGTTTTTGCTACTGAAGCTAAATATAAGGATTATGAATACGCTAAGCTCAAAGCTGATATTTTTTTCAAGGCTCTTTTAAAAAACGGAACAACTTCCGCCCTGGTTTTTACTACAGTTCACAAGGAATCTACTGAAGCTTTTTTTGACAAAGCAGATGAACTTAATATGCTAATGATAGGAGGTAAAGTCCTAATGGACAGAAATGCTCCAGCATACCTGCTGGATACGCCTGAGAAAGCATATGAAGAAACTGATTGTTTGATTAACAAATGGCATAATAAAAACAGATTGAGATATGCCATAACTCCAAGATTTGCTCCTACCTCCAGCGAAGCACAGCTGCAAGCGGTTTCGGCTCTTAAGAAAAAACATGAAAGCGTTTATCTTCAGACTCACCTTTCAGAAAATAAAAATGAAGTAAAATGGGTTCAGGATATCTTCCCCTGGAGCAGGGATTACACTGATGTATATGAAAAATATGAATTACTGGGAAAGAGAAGTATTTTTGCTCATTGCGCTCATCTCAATGACAGAGAGTTTGATATTATCAAGGAATCCAATTCTTCCATAGCCTGGTGCCCTTGTTCTAATTTTTTCCTGGGAAGCGGTTTATTCAACATTAATAAAGCAAGGGAATTTGGCATCCGCCTTTCTCTGGGGTCAGATGTCGGAGGAGGCAATCATATTTTTATGCTTCAGGTAATGGATGAGGCATATAAAGTAGGAGCTGTTCAAAACTATAATATGAGTCCTCTTGCTTCGTTTTATCAGACAACTTTGGGCAATGCCAGAGCCCTGAGCATAGATGATAAAGTAGGAAATCTAGTGAAGGGGAAAGATGGCGATTTCCTGGTGATCAATCCTCACGCTACACCATTTCTTGAAGATAGATTAAAAGCAGCTGAGACCATTGAGAACAAGCTCTTCTGCCTGCAGATGCTTGCAGATAAGCGCATAATCAAAGCTACTTATATAAAAGGCAATAAGTCCTACGAGAGTAATTCGCTTATTAAAGAAAGTTTTTTTTGATTAAATTTTGTTTCTGTATCTCTTCCTAATCATTTCCGATAAGAGGAAGAGCGTTATTATCACCAAGACACTAATCCCATTAAGTATTGAGCTTTCTATTATTCTTCTATCGCTCAGCATTGCGTAGTCAACTACCGGAACAGTTGGAAAGTAATTTATCAGCTGCATAGTGTAAGCTATTGTGAATTCTCCGAAAACTATAGCAAAAATCTGGATAAAAACAGTTATAAATACCGGCATGAGAATTGGCAATTCAATTAATTTAAATATCTGAAAAACCGAAGCCCCGTCCACTTTTGAAGCTTCAATTATTTCTGAAGGAAATCCTCTGATATGCTGATACATGAAGCTGTAGGCGATGGGAGCTGATATAATAAGATACCCGCACAGCACAAGCATTACATAAGGTATTGAATATCTTATATTCATATAAACAAGTACAATCCCAAGAAACGCATTCGATATGCCGCATGCAGATAAAACTATCCAATCGGTAAATCTTGAATAGCTTTTAAGCAATAAGTAAACAAGAACAACAACAGCCAGAGCTGTGAGTGTACTTAAAATAAAAGAGTCTATAAGGCTCTTTAAAACAGGATAATATGCGTTGAGCCCAGCGGAGAATAAAGTTATTATACCAGAAAAATCAAATCTGCCGGTGTAAAAGTTATAGAAAGCAAAAATAAGTCCGGAGGTTACTATAAAAAATTCAAAAAACACATAAAGAGCTGTAAAGAGCATTGAAAATCTTGATGATTTGAAAGGTTTTCTTTCTGAATGATCGCTTTCATAAGAGGAAGCTAGACCAGGAAGAAAACTTATAAATGACAGAATTATAAACTGAATTATTCCGTAACCAAGAGCTTTTGAAAGGTTCATGCTGCTGCTCAGAGTAGTAGCAATCTCCACTTCAAGAGTAGAAAACTTGATTCCTCCCAGTCCTAATACAATTGCAAAATTTGTAAAACAGAATGCAAAACAGAGGAAAAAAGCCTTTAGAAGTGAAGGCATCACCATTGGAAGTTTTATTCTGAAAAATATTCTTATGCTTCCTGCTCCTTCAAGGCAGGCATTTTCTATTATGGAGACAGGAATGTTTCGTAATGCTTCTCCGATATATTTAACAAAGATGGGAGAGTTATAGAAGACATTCGCAACAACGATTATTCCGAGAGTATAGAGAAGATTAAACGGTTTCAAAAAAGGAAAATTTCCTATTATGGAAAAAGCCACAACAGTGGAAACAGCAGGAAAAAAAAATGGGATAAAAATCGTGCTTTCAGCAAAAAAGCTGATATAAGAGTTTGATTTGGAAATATAATTTGATGGAATTAATGCCACTGCCAAGGCTATAAAAGTTGACAGAAAAGCCTGAAAAAAAGTAAATTGTGCTACTTTGAATGTATATGAGGTGAAAAGGCTTTGAAGGACTCCCGCTCCAAGATTATAAAAACAAAATACTCCGAATGGCACCAACCATATTAGTAGGAAAAAGAAATTTAAAGTAAATTTTCTCACGCGGCAGTATCAATAAGTCATTAATTCTGTCCACTTGTTCATCCAGATTTGTAAATCAGCTGCTAGTTCTTCATTGGGAATGTGTTTGTACTTTTCAGGATTCCTGTAATACTTGAAAACCTCGGGCAATTTTACATCTGTAACTGGCATCATCCAGTTGTTAAGCGGTATAGCCTGCTGAACTTCATCTGTCAGGCAGAAATCTATAAACTTTCTAGCTTTATCGTTTATATCTTTTTTTCTTACGAGGGCGTTAGCTTCAATTTCCATATAACCGCCTTCTTCTGGTATAAAAACTTTATACTTGTCACTTTTATATGTGTATATGGAAAAGGCTTCATCTGAAGCATAGCTTACCATCATTGCTGCTTCGCCTGTTTCAAATTTGGCAAAACATGAATTCCAGTCGGGAGTAATTGTTATTATTGCTCCCTTCAGGCGTTTCCAGTAATCAAGCCAGTTATTTCCATAAACAGCTATTGTCCAGAAAAGGAAATCCTGTCCAGTTGTGGAAGTTCTCGGATCAGGCATAACAATTGATTTTTTAAGTTTTGTAATATCTTCAAAACTTTTCAGCGGAATTTTAATTTTCTCAGGGTCATAGATGAAGGCAAGGCCGCCGAAATCAAACATTGTTGCTTTGAATTCAGGGGAGATGGTATTACCTGGAGCTTTAATTTTGGTATAGGTTGCAGGCCTGTAAGGTTCAAGGAGATTTAATTTATCGGCCTCCAGAAACGAAACCTGATTTAACCCCATGACAATATCTGCCTTGGGATATTCTTTCTCAAGAGAAAGCCTGACTACAATTTTTGAAGATCCTTCAAAATAAATACCTTTGACTTTTACATCATTGTCAGCTTCAAACTTAGAAATTAATCCGCTTTTAAAAAGCCAAATGTATTCACTGGGCATATAAACAGTCAGAACATCCTGATTTTTTGAGCATGATGCTATTAAAAGAATACATATGATTGAGATTGTTCTTATAAGATTTTTCATATTCTGTTCCTTTCTAAGATTATATTGCAAAAAAAAACCTTCCGTCGAAAGGGAAGGTTTAATATATTCCTACGCTGGCATTACCCAGATCAGGTTTTATGGTCGAGACTAGAACCCATCTCCTCTCAGCCGAAAAATATCAGCTCCCATTCGGTGTAATTGTAAAAGAACTTATGCAGCATTCTAGCTTTGGGAATCATTTAAACAAGCATGGATAAGCAATAATAAGGATTTTTAGGACAGGATATTAAGAAACAATCTAGAAGGCATCTATCTTTAATTGAATATCCCTAATGGATTTTGAATATAAATCGACAATATCAGTTTCATTATTTAACGGATGAACAATAAAGTTTCCCAGAACCCAGCTGTCATAGTCATCAGGTGGAAGCTTAATTATTTTTCCAGGATAAGATGTCAGGTTTAACGCCAGTACTTTTTTATCTTTGATCAGCGCTGAAGCATCTATGTTTTTAAGCACTCCTTCTTTATCGGCGAATATCCTGAAAGCAATCATATTCAGAATGGATCTATAATCTTTTGGCATAATTTTGCAGCCGGAAGCGTAATTGATTGCCATTTCAATAATATTCTGTTCCGTGGCTGCAAAAAGTAAGGATGGCAAACAGTCTCCTCCAGGTCTTGGCGCAATTTCAATAAGAAAGATTTCATTGTTCTTTACTATAAAATCAATCATGCATATGGATTTATTTATACCTAAGGAAGTTCCTGCTTTATTCAATGTAGCAATTAAATTTTCATGTGTAACTTCGGGAATTGTATTAATAAGCTTGTATCCGGCTATTATTCCAAAAGGTAGAGAGCATGATGATTTTATCTTTTGGGTAAGTCGTATGATTTGAACAGAATTATTTTCAATCATGAAATCGCAGCTGTATTCTATGCCTTCTATAAATTCTTCAGCCAATATTACTAGCTTATCTGTTTTAAAGAGTCTGTTATCCTGTCTTGCTTTGAGGCCGGCAATGATTTGTTCGAATCTTTTTATAATATCTTCTGATGTCCGGCACAGATAAACAAGTTCGCTGCCGGCTCCGGATAATGGCTTTAGAACACAGGGACTTTCTAAAGTTTCAAAAAATAAAATAGCGTCTTCTTTCGAATAAAGAAGAGAGTATCGAGGCGTTTTGAGCCCGGCTTTTTTCCATGCTTCTTTTGAGAGGAATTTATTTCTTGAACTTCTAATTGTTTCTGAGGATTGAAAGAAGACATTAAAATGTTTGCCTATTAATGAGGCAAGTTCCAAAGATTCACAGTCATAGCAGGCTATACCGTTTATTGATAATGAGTATCTATTTAAATGGTCTATTAAATCAGAAATGGCCTGATTAGCATTAGATAAATCAGAACAGACTTCTTTCGGTAAATCAGGAACAGGTTCTATTGCATTTTTCCTGAGTTTTATATCTGTTAAAAATAATACTCTGCTGCCGGCAAATGAGTCGATAGCGTTAATATAGTCAGGAGTAGTCCCGACTATCAGAACTTTAGCATCCATATGTTCCTGTTCTGTCCTTAACATGCTCTAGAGGTATTTCTTTGGCTGTATGGAGTTTTATTTCATATAGAGGTTTGGAAGAGAGATGGAAGCGTTCTTTCCAGCCGAAATCACCGCACAGGAAGTCTATTTTGTCAAATTTATTATTTGAAGCCCATTCGATATGATGGAAATTTATCAGTTTGGCTATGCCGGTAAATTCAGGATTTGTGCCGCCAGCAAGAACAACATATTCTTTATTATAAACAGTGCCAATATCTACTGCCGCTGTTTTTTCTCCGACAGTAACTGTCGTTATCCGAAGCATATTTTTGTCCCACAGGTATTTTATAAGGGATTCAAAAGAATTGAAAAACCTATTGTCTGTGAAGTATGAATGTTCTCCAAATGCAGAGAGGTTCATTTCAAAAAGAGTATCAATATCTTCGAGCTTATTATATCTTATAAGAGCTCCCTGAGCATAGAATTTGTCGATTTCTTTTGAGAGATTCTTGCGCGACTTTCCGGAGAATTTCTGCATGTACTGGTCAAAAGAGTAGTTATATTCCCCAGGGTAAAGATGGTAATTTATTTCATCAACAGTTAATGATTCGTTAAAATAGAGGCTGTTAGCGCACATATAACGGATATGGATTGGACCAGGGGCATTATCAATAAGGATTTGGAAGGCGTTGTTATCGCAGGCATAGGCTTTATTCTGCTCCAGCCATGTTTTCCCGCTCCATGATTCACCAGGGAAAAACGAATAAAAGCCTGACTCCTCTATCCAGCTTAACGGCAGTATTCCTTGTACCTCTCCGTCATTTTCAAGAATCAGGAAATCGTTATTCCTTTGAAATGAGTCTGAAAAACATTTTCTTATATCCCATAAGTCAAAAATGCTTGACGCCTCAATGTATTTTTTCCATATACACGCGCACTCTTCGATATCTTCAACCGCCTTCAATGTATACATTTTATAAAGGCTACCTCCATTATGTATTATTTTACCGAATATTATCAGCTAAACTTGATAAAAACATTTTAGCAAATATTATGCCAAATCAATTAAAAGTTCGTAAAATAGTTAAAAATACTCTTTAAGCAAACCTAATTTATGAAATATAGGGATAATAGCTTATCTATATAATCTTATTTTCTTTTATCTATTAAAGGTTAAAGCATGGTGATAGTAAATATAGGTATTATAATACTTAAATAATTTTAATAATACGGTAATAAAATACCTATATGATATATAATTGAATGAAGAGGAGACATCAATGAAAATCAGATTGCTTTTAGCTGTTAAAGACAGAAAACTAGAAAAATATCTGGAAGACTATTTTTCAATGCCTGATATAGAGGTCAAATGCCTCGGTCAGTTAAAATCTGCCTGGCAGAAACTCGTAAGAAGCTGCGGAGATATAATAGTTATAAGTGAAGAGCATATACCTATTTCTCTTGAAGCAAATATTGCTCTGCTCAATTCTCTTCCTGAGACTCCTACAACAATTCTTCTTCATAATAGAGATTCATCCGAAGAAAATGCCAAATTACTGGCGTCAGGAGCAGACACTGTGCTTTTTGTGGGAATTCAGGATGTGAGCATAGCTGAAGCCATATATGCGTCGATAGAATCAAGAAGGAAATTTTATTCCCAAAACAGAATAAGTGATTACAAGCTTAAAACTTCCCCAAAGTTAACCGACTTTAACTCCTTAAATCAGAAGATGAGGATGTTCATGGATGAGGTGCAGCAGATTATACCAAATGACACTCCGCTTCTAATCTTGGGGGAAACTGGAGTAGGGAAAGAACACCTGGCAAAAATAATACACGCGGAAAGTCCTAGATCCAGAGGCCCATTCATTCCTGTTAATATAGCCGGATTACCAGAACAGTTACTAGAGAGTGAACTTTTTGGTCACGAACAGGGTGCTTTTACAGGAGCTATAAGATCCAGGCGCGGCGCGTTTGAACTAGCTCATAATGGAACGATTTTTCTGGATGAAATTGGAGAGATGCCATTACATCTTCAGGCAAAATTGCTCCGAGTCCTTCAGGACTATGAACTCAAGCCTGTTGGGGGCGAGAAGTCAATATGGGTTAATGTAAGAGTAATAGCAGCGACAAATAGAATAGTTGAAGAAGAAGTAAATAAAGGGACTTTCAGGAAAGACCTTTTTTACAGACTCAATGTTGTTACCCTCACTGTTCCACCATTAAGAGAACGGCCTGAAGATATTCCGCAGATAGCTAAGAATTTTGTTGAACTTTACAGGAAGAAATACTCAAAGCGCTCAGTTTCGATTTCAGATAACGCCATGAAGGCTTTATCTTCCTACGATTGGCCTGGAAATGTTAGAGAGTTGATGAATGTAATCGAAAGATTAGTGATTCTTTCAAAAGGGCAGACAATAACACTTGATCAGCTTCCAAGGAACTTCAGCGATAATCAGTCAATGCTGTCTAATGCTCTTCATGCGAAAACTGCGCCTTCCTCATGGGATAATAAAACAATGCCGGAAGTAATAACTGAAGCTATTTCAGAGATAGAAAAACTATATATCCAGTCAGTTTTGACTAAAACAAAAGGAAGAGTCGGCGAAGCTGCAAAAATAGCAGGCGTTCATCCGCGCGGCTTCTACGGAAAAATGAAAGATTATTCGATATCTAAAGAAAATTTCAAATGAGAATATATTATGGAATTATCACAAGAAAAATGTAATAGACAAATGCATTTATGATTGTCAAAGGAATCCCTATTTTTGCGAAATCTAGGAATGTGATAGTTTCTTTGCTTCTCATTTCAGCATTTTGAATAATTATTATATTACTTGCTGCTCCTAAAATAAGCAGATTTCCCGCTATTGTGCTTCCAGCAGCTAAAGCTATAAGGGCTTTGGACGAAGCTCCGGCTTTTATCAGCAGAGGCATATACAAAGCCACCATTGGAACATTTGAGATAAGCTGGCTTAGAATGATACTCATCATAAGGATTGAAGGCAGTGATGTAATTTCAAAATTCATCTCCTTTAATATTGCCTGAAAAACTCCGGATATCCAGACACTCTCCATAAGGATAAACATCGATGCGAAAAAAATCAGTGTATACCAGTCAATATGCCTGACGATTTCTATTCTTTTTTTACTGAAAATAATAATGGGGAGCATCCCTATTAAAGCTATGTAAGTAAGCTGAAACTGGAAAACAGGAACGAAGAAAACAAAAACTATTTTTAGAATTATCAGAATTAAAACCAGCATTAATGAAATTTTAGAAAGGAAAGCCAGATTGCGATTCCTGATCGGTTCCTGCGAATGGTCAATGATTCTGCCTCTGAAATGTTCTTTATAGAAGAGTTTAAGCAGGAAATAAACCGAAAAAAGATTAATAATGGTTGGAATAAAAAGATATTTTAAAAATAAAACGAAAGGATTGCTGATATTGCCGTGAATAGCAATAAGAAGATTCTGTGGATTCCCTATTGGGCTCATTACGCTTCCTATGGTGACTGAAAAAGCCAAAGCCAGCAGCAAAACTTTTGCATGAATATTATGTTTTTTTGCGAGCAGCAACATAACTGGCGCGCCTACTATTGACAGAGTGTCATTCATAAGAAGAGCGGAGAGAAATCCAAAACCGAAAAGAATAGCTATTAGAAGCGCGTTATCTGTTTTTGTCTTTTTAAAGAACCGATAAGTAAGGTGTGAAAGGTAACCGCTCGATTCCATAGCTTTTCCGATTACAAACATTCCAAAAAGGAAAAGCATTACATCCAGATTTATAGATTTAAATGCATTGTTGATTGGGATTCTGCCTGTTATAAGAACAGTTATTGCTCCCAAAAGCATTATTTGCCAGATTTGAAGTTTGATTTTCCCTATCTGCCTTACTGCAATGAGCACAAAAACCAGGAATAAGACTATTATGGAAATCATAATTTATTTTTCATGGAGAACAGATTTTTCACAGCTTATCGTTAAAATAATGTATCATATTAAAATATATCTACATATACAAGAGGGTGTAATGGCAGGGATAAAAAACAATAAGATTTTTGGAATTGACTACCGATGGTTTCTTGTTTATATGATGCTTTTGGGTTCCATCGTCAATTATCTGGACCGGGCAAATATGAGCATAGCTAATACAACTATAAGTTCTGAATTTAATTTAAATACAATTCAGATGGGACTCATGCTTTCAGCTTTTATGTGGCCATATGCTATAGCCAATCTTCCGGCAGGATGGTTTATAGATAGATTCGGCATTAACAAAATCTTTATATTCGGAATAATTTTATGGTCTCTTGCCACGATAGGCGGAGGATTGGCCGTCGGCTTTGCTACTTTGTATTTGTCGAGAATGGTGCTTGGGATAGCGGAAGCTCCATTTTTTATTATCGGAGGAAAGATTACACAAAAATACTTTGATGAAAAGGAAAGAGGCATAGCCGCGTCAGTAATAAACCTCGGGCCTAAGATAGCGCAGGGGTTTGCTCCCCCGCTGTTGACATTAATGCTTATTTATTTAGGCTGGAGATGGATGTTCATATCTCTGGGGTTAGTAGGTTTCCTGGTAGCTTTGTTATGGATGAAATTTTATAGAAAGGAAGACGATAGAGCTGAACTTCAGGAGACAGCCAGGCAGAGGGAAAGAGCCCATTCCAAAAATATCAGCTGTTGGAAACTTTTCAATCATCAGTCAAGTTGGTTTTTCAATATCGGCAATGTCTCATCCTCCTATATCTTCTGGTTTTATTTCACCTGGCTTCCGACTTATTTGATTCAGGGAAAACATGTCAGTCTGGCCAATACAGCCTGGCTTACAGCGATTCCTTTTATAGCTGGAATTTTAGCAGTTCCGGCAGGAGGGTGGATTTCAGATAAGCTTATAAAAAGAGGAATGGATGTTATTAAAGCAAGATTGATTCCTACTGTAGGAGGGTGTTTCATTTCAGGGTTGGCCGTTTTACCGGTTAATTATATTGACAGTACTTTTATAGCTATGGTGCTTGTTAGTATTAGTTTCTTCGCTATAGCCATGAGAGTGGGTGTTCTTTGGGCTCTTGTAGGAGATATTACGCCAAAAGAGGCTGTAGGAACTTTTGGAGGCATACAAAATTTTGCCAATTTTATAGGCGGCACACTAGCGCCTATAGGGACAGGATATATCCTTGCAATTTCAGGAGGAAACTATAATTTTGTATTTATTGTTTGCGGTATTCTGGCAATAATAAGCGCAGTTAGCTATGGGCTTATCAGAAAACCTATTTTAAGTTCGGAAATTTTAAAATTTAATTTAAAAAGGAGTCATTAATGAAAATGAGAAAGTTTTTATTGGCAGCAGTTATCTTAACTGGAACAACTTTTGCTTTTGCCGGAAGCGACTGGCTTTCAAATGTAGCAAATACTGTTGATAATGTCAATTCCATTGCAAGCGGTGACGGTATAGTTAATAAAACTACTATAAGCGATATCAAAAATTCAGGAACAAAATACATAAATAGAAGAGTTCAGGTTACTGGTAAGATAGTGGCGCTTTCGGTAACAAAGACTGAAGGAATCTATGCAGTGACGATTGCGGACGATACAGGAAATACATTAAGAGTCAATGTTACAGTAAGTCCTCTTCGCCGACTTCTCGATACTGTGACAGCATTTGGCACATACAATGGAGAATCGCTGGATAACGGCAAAATCTGGTAAGAGAAAGAAGTTTTAACTTCTTCTTTTCCTCGGTATCCTTACAAATCTGGGCGAGTTATTCTTGTCCAGGTTTATTCCATTAGCAAAACAAAGTGAACTGATATTTGATTTTGCTATATTTTGGACTAAGTGCAATTTGTTTTCTATAGGGCAACCACAGCTTTCAGTCTGGACTATCAGGTCTACAGACATGTCGTTATTTATATATAGCAGTCCCCATCCTTCAGTAAGTTCGTCTTTTTTGATTAAACCTCTCGGAACTGCAAGGTATAATGAATCAGCTAAAAGAGCGCTTTTGATTTTTTCGAATGTGCTTCCTTTGTTTATTGAGCGTTCAAGTCTTTCAATTAGGGAACAGCATTTATGATAATCTTTATTTTTTGTCTTCTTGTAATCCCATGATTCAATATCGCTGAAAAGATTATCGCTCAGTTTTAGTTCGGGTTCTTTCTCTCTTATTGAAGCTTCAAAATACAATTTATTCCTTTTCTCCTGGGAAAGAATCTCTTTCAATTCTGAATTTTTGCCGCAATCGGAGATACAGTCTTCTCTGTTTGAACGCACTTCAACAATAGCTGTTCTGCAAGGAACGAGGTATTTTTTCTTTTTTCTTATTTCTGTTTTTGACCAGAAAGCTGCTATATTTCCCCTGATTTTTACTAGTCTTGTAGGAACATCATAACCAATGCCCGAAGGGGTGGATTTAAGAAGCCATCCTATAACTGATCGTCTAAGATCTTTATCGTTAATATTATTCTCGTAATGAGGCTTCCTTTCATATTCCTGAGAAGTATTTTCGGATGTTTCAGACATGAAATCAAAAGTCAATTGAAAATCTGCGTCCATAGCATAACAAAATAATAGTTAATAAATGTTAATAATCTATTGACAGATTTTTAGTTATCAAAGAGAATCCGGAAGAATGCCTGCTGATTTTTTATCCAAAGAAGAACTTTTCAAGAGCGTAGACAAATAAGTAAGCAGCGTTTGTTTATCTTTCGGGAATCTCGCAGAGATTGGGATTGGAATTGAAGTGTGATCAGCGCGAAAAACAGTCGATGATAATTCCAGATGCTCAATAATTCTATATAGTTCCTGAATTGAATCATATTCTGTAATTGTTTCGTACCCTTCATACATTCTTAGTCCGGGAACCTTTATGAAGCGTAAAACAGCAAAGAATTTCGGGTTCATTTTATTTACAGCTATCGCAGTATTTATTGCATGCTGCTCCGAATATTTTTTTCCGCCTAAACCCAGAAGCGCAAATACACACATTCTTATTCCTGAATGCTGGGTCTTAATGACAGCTTTGATCATGTTATCGGCAGTTTCATCTTTTTTAACTAATTGCAGAAGTTTTTCATCTCCGCTTTCAAGCCCCATATACAGAGTGTGTAGTTTCAAATTCTTCAATACAGTTAGTTCCTCGGCACTCTTGTTGTTTATAGAAGAGCCATTTGCATACATTGAGATTCTTGAAAGGTTGGGAAAGCATGAATTAAGCTTTTCAAAAACACTTTTTAAATAGGAGAACTCAATATCCATGACATCTGCGTCCGCAAGGAAAATTCTTGATGTTTCGATGCGCTTTAGAGAAACTTTATCTATCTCTGACAAAATGTCAGTTAATGGGCGTATTTCATGCCTTACGCCTTTATACATAGGACAAAAAAGACATTTATTGTGCGGGCATCCGTAAGAAATCTGTAAGACGAGGCTGTCTGCCTCTGATGGTGGCCTGAAGAGGGGTTCTTTATATTTTAAAGGAGTGTCTGAATTGAATAACATACAAATAAAAAAAAGGCGCAATTTCTTGCGCCTCAGCAAATTGGAGAAATTAAGCTGATATTTTTGAAATCTTTACTTTAACCAAATTCTGTCTGTGACCTTTGGTTTTATGATAACCTTTGCGTTTTTTGAATTTAAAAGCGATAAGCTTGTCGCCACGAAAATGGTTTACTATCTCGCCTTCAACTTTGGCTCCGCTGACTGTAGGGCTGCCAAATTTAACATCTTTTCCGTCTCCAACGGACAATACATCATTAAATTCAACTTTCTCGCCGTCGTTACCTTCAATTAGCTCAATGTCAATGATGTCATCAACTTGAACTCTATATTGTTTTCCGCCTGTAAGAATTACAGCATGCATTTGTGTCTCCTTGATATATATAAAATGATAATATAGTTTTCATAAACAACAGAGCCGAAAAATATAAAGCTATTAGAATAACTTGCAAACCAATAAGAGAGAAATCTTGCTTTTTGTGCGGTTGTATTAGGTTCTTCTTGCGGAAATCAAGACTATCTGTGTATTAGTGATTAAATCGTGAATAGATTTCTTGCGTCCTAATATATAATTAAAAACGGGCGAAATAATCCAGAATACGCAGATAAATACTGCAAAGATAAAGGCTCTGAGAAGATATACTTCATCTGCATTATCTCCTTCTCTTACCAGGATCAGTCCATAGTACCACATTCCAATTGTCTGGGCAAAAATTCCTAATGATGAGCCAAGATACAATAGAATCAGGAATAAGCTAAGTATAACAATCGTTAAACCTTGATTTTTAAGATCAGAGATTCCAAGCGCTGTCATTAGAAAGTCAGTTAAATAAATAGATATACAGAAAATGCATAGCACGACTATAAGGTCGACAATTCCAGCTTTCATTCTTATATAGATTCCGGCCTTATCAGGGAGAAATGTATTTTTAAAATCTGTTGAGTTCTTCTTTTGCTGTTCCACAGAAGATACATGTAATATTTTAGTAAAATTATGTTCTGTTTTTTCATCAGGTGTATGCCGGACTTTTCTGAATTTGGCTTCCTGAGCTTTAAACGCATCCTTTAAAAAAGAAAAATCGTCAGCCTTTTTCCATAAGGCGAGTTTGGAGTTTCTGACTTCAGAATCAGGCAGGACTCGTCCGTCCTCAACCCAACGGATAAGAATATCATCTTCAATAGGTCCATATTCCTTGTCATTAACTTTTACTATGTATTCCATAAAAGAGAAAAGTGTTATTTTGAAGAGTATTTTTATTCTATTTATGTTATAGTAAATTTCAAAAATAGCAAATATCTATAAATATAGGAATTTTAAATGCTTGATGCTATCGGTCTTTTACTTCTTCTCTTCGGTTTGGAAATAGTTCTTGGAGTAGATAATATTCTCGTAATTGCAATTTTTATAAGCAAACTAAGTCCTGAGCAGAGAAAGAAGGCAAGATTTTTCGGTCTGCTGTTTGCTCTTATTGCGAGAATAGTTTTTATATGTGTCCTGATAAAGCTGGCTGATTTCAGGCATCCTATTGCTTTCGGTTTGTCGATTAGAGACATGATTCTTATTGCAGGGGGACTGTTCCTCCTTTATAAAGCAGTAGCTGAAATACACTCTACAGTAGAGCTTAAAGAAGAAAAAGATCATGAAGCGCAATCCTATAATCTCTCATCAAAGTTTGCTTCAGTAATTTCACAGATTGTCATTTTAGATATAGTTTTTTCCATTGATTCAGTTATTACTGCAATAGGGCTGACAAATAATACTTGGATTATTGTAACTGCTGTAATCCTCTCATTTATCGCAATCCTTTATTTCGCGGGGCCGATTGGAGAATTTATTATCAGACATACTTCAATAAAAATCCTTGCGCTCGCTTTTCTTGTTACAATAGGTGTAACTATTTTTATGGAAGGAATACATAAATCATTGCCAAGAGAATACATATATCTGCCTATGGGGTTTGCTCTCATGGTAGAATTTCTTAAGATGAGATATGATTACAATAAAAAGAGAAAATTTCAAAAAGAATAATGAGGTTAAAAATGGATACAATTAACATGCAGAATCCTGCCAATAATCCCAACCAGTTTCAACCCCAGCCAAAGCCCAGAAAAAAAATGGGCTGTTTAGTTAATGGCATTATAGGTGTCGTTGTTCTTTTTATTATTCTTGTAATTATAGGTTCGATTTTCGGAGAACAACCGAAGGATATTGATATTTATACAGGCGGAAAAATAGAGCAGATATATGTTTCAGGAAACCACAAGTCTGTAAACAAAATAGCTTTGATTAAAGTCAATGGTGTAATTTTCAGCGGAGTTAACAGTTGGGACGAAATGGTAAACGCAGATTCTATTGCTTCTCAGATTTATGCTGCTCAGTCTGATCCTGAAGTAAAGGCTATTATTCTTGAAATTAACTCTCCTGGCGGAGAAGTTTCAGCAGCAGATAAAATTTATAATTTCATACAAAACTTCAGGAAGACAAAACGGCCTGTTATAGCGCTTTTTGATTCTATGGCAGCAAGTGGAGGTTACTATATCGCAGCGCAAACCGATTGGATTGTGAGCGGAAGGCTTTCTATAACAGGAAGCATAGGTGTAATAATCGACAGTATTAAATATTACGATCTTCTTAGTAAAGTCGGAGTTCAGGACGAGGTTTATAAGACAGGAGAATTCAAGGATTTGTTAAACGGTGGCAGACCTACTACACTGGGCGAAAAAGAACTTCTGAAGAACATGATTGGCGAATCTTACAATATCTTTGTCGATATTGTATCGAAAGGAAGAATCTCGAAAAATATAAAACTTACACCTGAATATATAAAAACTTCTGAAATCGGCGACGGGAGAGTTTTTTCAGGACAGGAAGCTTTACAGCTGGGGTTGGTAGATCAGATAGGATATTACTCAGATGCATTGAACAAAGCCTTATCTCTTGCAAAACTGCACAAGGATGATGTACAAATTGTCATGTATGAAGAGAAATTATCTTTTTCTCAAATTCTTGGCAGATTGATGATGAACAATTTCAAAATGAACCTGGAAATCCCTGGTATAAGCAGAAACAGCGTGACTCAGCCCGGGAATTTTTATTATCTGTATAGATAAAATCAGTATGTCAGGCAATAAGAGAAATATCTGGATTGTTGCCGGCGAAACTTCCGGAGATCTTTACGGGGCAGCATTAGCTGAATCCTTAAAGAAATTATATCCTGACGATCTAACTATTTCCGGAATGGGTGGAAATGCCATGAAAGATTCAGGCGTGGACATCTTTATTGATTCTACTGAACTTGGCATTATTGGTTTTGTGGAAGTTCTTAAAAGCGCTGCTAAGTTGGCTAGGCTTTTCAGGATGTTTGTAAAAAAGGCAAAAACTCAGAGGCCTGATGCTGTTATCCTTATAAACTATCCCGGGTTTAATCTCAGATTGGCTAAAAAGATGCACAGAATGAATATCAAGGTCATCTGGTACATAAGCCCACATATATGGGTTTGGGGCAAAAAAAGGATTTACAAGTTAGCCAGATATTGCAATAAAATGCTGGTGATTTTCCCCTTTGAAGTTGACTATTATAAAGCTAAGACAAACTTGGATGTCGAATTTGTAGGACATCCGCTTCTGGATATTGTAAAAGGGAAAATTGATTCTTCCATCAAGCGCGATCAGGACAAACTTCTTATCATACCGGGAAGCAGGCTTAGCGAGATAGAAAGAATTCTGGTTCCTTTTCTTGAAGCTGCTCTTATTATTAAACAAAAGCACCCCAGTATAAAACTTATTATTTCCTCTGCAAGGCCCGCTGTTGAGAAGAAAATACGCTTGATTACAGAGCAGTTCATGATAGATAGAAAAGTCCAAATCCCCTTTGAAATAGAATCGGGTAATAACCTTCAGCTTATGCAGCAATGCTCAACAGGCCTTGCAAAATCAGGAACTGTAACAATGGAAGCGGCAATTATAGGGTTGCCTCTTGTGGTTTACTACAGACTAAACCCTATTACTTTTTTCCTCGCAAAACACATACTCATAAGAAAGCTTTTCAGGAATTCTTTTGTTATGCCCAATATCATAGCAAACAACGCTATTTATGAGGAATTCTTACAGAATGAAGGGAAACCGGAAATCCTTGCTTCAGCAGTGGAAAGGATTTTGCCTGGCGGAAACAGAAGAGATTATGTTATTGCAGAGCTGAATAAATTAAGAGCCAATCAGTTATCCTATGATAACTCCAATGCATCTGATAATGCCGCCAAAGCAATAAAAAGTATCCTATCGTAGAAAAAGATGAGGGGGAGGGAAGAAAATTCTCTTCAGGATAAAGGAAACTATGACTGTAAAGTGAGCTCTAATGCTAATGCATTATTGTAAATCAAGTCTGAATTTAATTTAGTAACTGGCAGGAAGATAAGGACATATTGCCGTATAATGACTATCGGGATTGTTTGAAAGAACCTTTAATGTTTTGAAAATATGCCTGATAAAAACCAGAGTTCTGAACAGAAAGCAAGAGACAATATTGATAAGCAGCTTAATCTTGCCGGGTGGTCAGTACAGGACAAGAACAGTATAGATTTGAATGCCGGGCTCGGCGTGGCAGTCAGAGAGTATCAGACTGAAATTGGCCCTGTTGACTATGCGCTTTTTGTTGATGGCAAAGCCTGCGGCGTAGTTGAAGCCAAGAAGGAAGAAGAAGCTTTTCGGATGACTGTGCATGAAAGACAGGCCGGGGATTATGCTGACAGCAAACTCAAATATATTGCGAAAAGCCCGCTTACATTTGTCTATGAAAGCACAGGAATAATTACTGTATTTGCCGACAGAAGAGATTCAAAACCAAGATTCAGGCAACTCTTTTCATTTCACAAACCTGAGACGCTTTTAGAATGGATGAATCAGGACAAGGCTTTGAGAAGTAGATTTCTCGATCTTCCTGAGCTGCACAAAGAAGGATTGCGAGATTGCCAGTATAGAGCGATTACCAACCTCGATGTTTCTTTCAAGGAGAATAAGCCCAGAGCGCTTATCCAGATGGCTACCGGAAGCGGGAAAACCTATACTGCAATTACAGCTATTTACCGTTTACTGAGATTCTCAAAAGCCAAAAGAATTCTTTTTCTTGTTGATACAAAGAATCTTGGAGAGCAGGCCGAACAGGAGTTTATGTCGTTTACTCCGAATGATGACAACCGCAAATTCGCCGAGCTATATAATGTTCAGCGGCTCAGTTCTTCCTATGTCGCGCCTGATAGCCAGGTTTGCATAAGCACAATTCAGAGAATGTACTCTATCCTGAGAGGAGAAGAACTCGATGAGTCGGCAGAAACTATTAATCCGAACGAAATCAAACCTATAGAAATACCAAGAGATGTTGAATACAATCCAAAAGTTCCTCCCGAATTCTTTGATTTTATAGTTATAGACGAGTGCCACCGCTCCATTTACAATTTGTGGAAACAAATTCTTGATTACTTCGATGCCTTCCTGATTGGTTTGACTGCTACTCCCGACTCCAGGACTTTCGGTTTCTTCAATGAAAATATTGTTAGCGAATATTCGCATGAAGACGCTGTAGCCGACGGAGTAAATGTGGGATATGAAGTCTATCTGATTGAAACAAAGGTCTCTCAGTCAGGCGGTTTTCTGCCGATGAATGAATATGTGGATGTAAGAGAGAAGCTTACCAGAGCAAAGAAATGGAAACAGCTTGACGAAGATATCGAGTACAGTTCCAGGCAGCTTGATAAGGATATAGTCAATTTCAGCCAGATAAGAAATATAATCAAAACTTTCAGGCACAAACTTTCCGAAATATTCCCAGGCCGCAGCGAAATCCCCAAAACTCTCATATTCGCCAAGACAGACAGCCACGCTGAAGACATAATAAAGATTGCCAGAGAGGAATTTGACGAAGGGAATGAGTTCTGCAAAAAGATTACCTATCAGTCTGAAGAAGATCCGAAATCAATTCTGGTCTCCTTCCGAAATGAGTATAACCCCAGAATAGCCGTTACGGTTGATATGATTGCTACAGGAACAGATGTAAAACCGCTCGAGTGCCTTCTCTTTATGCGGGATGTTAAGTCCAGGAACTATTTTGAACAGATGAAAGGGCGCGGAACAAGAACTCTGGGTTACGACGACCTCAAAAAAGTTACTCCATCGGTTATTACAAATAAGACTCATTTTATTATTGTTGATGCCGTAGGCGTTACAAAATCTCTTAAAACTGACAGCCGACCTCTTGAGAGGAAACCAAAGGTTTCATTAAAGGATTTATTCTACGGCGTTATGATGGGTTTGAATGAGGAAGATATCTTTCTTTCCCTGGGCGGAAGACTGGCAAGAATTAATAAGGAAATGAGCGAAACTCAAAGAGAAAAATTCAAAGAACTTGCCAAAGGGACGACTCTTCCTGATGTGATCCATAACCTTCTTAATGCTTTTAACCCCGATAAGATTGAAGATAGAGCAAGAGAGAAATTCAAGATTCCGGATAGTTCGCCCATAACCGAAGCACAGCAGAAAGAAATTCAAAATGAGCTTATCAAAAGGGCTTCTACTTCTCTGACCGGAACTCTATTTAACTTCATTGAAGACACCAGGAAAGCCAACGAACAGATAATCGATACCATCAATATTGATGAAACGACTTTTGCCGGATGGGACAAGGATTCAGCCAATAAGAATGAACTCCTGATAGAGAGTTTCAGAGAATTTATAGAACAGAACAAAGACGAAATAACTGCCCTGAGCATCTTCTACAATCAGCCTTCAAAACTCAAGGAAATAACCTATTCCATGATGAAAGAGGTTCTTGATCTCATCAAAACAAGAAAACCCGCTCTGGCTCCTCACAATGTTTGGCGGGCTTACGAAAATCTCGATAAGGTTAAAAAGAATACTTCTCCCAAAAATGAACTCACCGTATTGGTTTCGCTGATTCGAAATATCGTTCGTGTTGATAGGGAACTTGTTCCCTTTGAAACTACTGTAAACGCTAACTTCAAAAACTGGATATTTAAAAAGAATGCGGGGCATAAACAGTTTACCGAAGAGCAGATGAGTTTCTTGCGAATGATCCGTGATCATGTAATTACTTCAATGAGATTTGAAGCCGGAGACTTTGAACATATCGAACAGGGAATGCTTGGCCGCGCATACAAATCTTTCGGCAAAGAACTATATTCAACTATCGACGAACTCAACGCAGAACTGGTGGGGTGAATGAATTTATTTAATATGTGTGATAACAAGTTTTGTTTATCCAATAATACACTTCAAAGAAACAAGTATGAATAAAGTCGATAATTCTTATAGTTATATAAAATTCTTAAAAAATAATATCACATTTTTTATCTTACATATTTTTATATTATCAATTACATGTTGTATTGCATTTTTCTGCAATAAATTCATTTCATTTCTCTTTGGCATTCAAATTAATAAGATCTTTAATTTTTCCTATATAAGCCTGGAACAAACTAATTTATTTGAATATTTCAAGTTACTTATAATTCTGTTTTTTATCATCGCCAGTTCAATTGAGGTTATAAAACTTCTTTATAGATTGTTCCGAGGTAGCATCCTTATAAAGAAGCAAAAGGCAAGGAAAAGATGAAGATATTTAGAACTGATTGTAATACAACTGCTATTATACCAACATTTCTATTCACTTTGGCTATTTTAGCATCTCTAGAAATTATTGTAATATTTTGCTATACGCTTGATATATTTAAGGGTCATAAAATCTGGTTAACAGCTATTTTACTGTTTCTTGCACTGTTTTTGTTCAATACACCAAAATTAAGACAGACTTGTACTATAAGAATTCTTCGAGGAATAGTATGGATAATTAATTCCATAAAAAGAATCAAAGCTCAATTTAGCAAAAATCCATATAACTATTTTTGGATTATAACTATTTTCAGTTTTACCATAATACTATTTTTTTACATCTATTTGGTTGATGGCTTTATCCGGTTTTCTTGCTTAAAGCTAGAAACAGGTAATACCTTGGCTCTAACACTCCTGAGTACATTTATTCCATTTATTTTTGCAGGAGTCACATATTCAAAAAGTAGGCTCTCAAAAATTCTACCTGTTAAAATTGTAGACATTTGCTATGGAAGAGAGTTTTTCTTTGCTTGCGCTGTACAAATCATAATTTTCTCCTTATCTTTTTTAGCTCCTTTTTTGCAAATGAAATTTCATTTAGAGCAAACATTTCAAATAACATTGACTGGGGTTTCATTTGTGTCTGCATTGATTTTTATAGGAGTAATGTTTGAGATATCCAAACTTCATATTTCATTAGGTTATTTTAGGGAGAAAGAAACAAAAAAACTGAGAAACTTATTTATAAAGGATATCCCAGATTGTCCTATAAAAGGGGCGCTATGGTATAGAATTTATAGTTCTTATATTATTGGCATTATTCCTATGACACTTAATAGAATAGCCCATCCATTAACACCACAGAAAGAATGCTACGAAACTGCCAAAAGCACATTAGATATTTTTTTTAGTATAGTAAAGAATTTTATAAGAGATGGGTATTTAGCCGATACAAGTATTTGCCTTAGCGAATTAACTGAATACGCAAAAGAATATTACTATTGTCGTCAAAATTATAGTGACACTTCTGATGAGGTCAATTTATACATTACTAATGAGTTTAAATTAATTATAGAAAACTGTGCCAACAAAGAGAGGGAAAAATTTCTTGAATTATTTCTTAAGCCAATAGAAACTATTGGATTATCTACATGTAAATATAAAAAAATTGGGATGAGCTCAAATAGCTTAATTTATGGGTGGTGTGAATTAATCAAAAACAGTGCTATTATTACTGCAAATCTTGAGAATTCAATTTTTACTGGGAGTGTGATTACTGTCCTAGGAGACATAGCTTGTAAAGATTTAGCGGATGAGAATAAAGCAATAAGAGAAATAGAAACATTAAAACAGTTAGGCTTATTATTCGCAAAATCAAAGTGGTACTACCATTACTGCATGGTTTCCAATTGTTTTACTGCCTTAAATAAAATATTGAAGGCATATTTTGAAACATTGCCTACCCAGTTCCATACTTCTAATTGTTATTTTTTAAAGAGTTATTGGTTTGAAGCTTATCATATCATTTTGACTGAGAAATTGAAAAATTTCCAAGATAGTTTCTTTTATAACCCGTTTTCAGAAATTATCCCCCCTGTTATCCACCCATTATTAAACCCTCATACTCTTCCTGTAGCATATGAATATAGCCTTAATGAAACTTTAAATGGCAATACTTTTAAGAGTATTCTAGAATCCTTGCAATCAATAGAAGAAAGACATTTACAAGAAAACTTATTTGAAATAAGACTTAACTTGCTTCTAATTCACGATTTGTATATTAGTCTAGCCGTATCACCAATTGTACAATCATCTTCAATTTATGGTAATTTTGTTCAAACTATAGTTTCTCTTGTTTATATAGACCTAAAAGCAACAATAAAAATGGAATATTTTAAAGATGAGTGGGTTAGTGCATTAGTAGAAAAATATTCTAAATTGTTTAAGAGGTTTATAATCTTATTCGAGGAGGGAACTAAAAAGAATAGTAATCATTTGCTTGACAGCGAAATGAATACCTTAATATCAATTCCAGCTATTTCTCTAGCCTATAGAGATAAAAACTGTGCTGAATTAGTAGAAAATCTTATTAGAGACTTCAAAGAGATTCTTTGCAATATATTAGAAATTTCAGGAAAAAATAACTGTACTCATACTAAGGATACTATATTGGGATACATTTTATTACTTGCAGGCTGGTTAAAAATCTCAAACAGTTTCCTCAATATAAGAGAGGAACTTGAATCCATATTGAAAGTACATAAAAGAACGAGAACTTCTTATGGATTTGAATCAGAATATATTTCCTATGGCCTTCCATCAGGGCATTTAATGCATGACAAATGGCATTTGTTCCCTTCGGCGCTATGGGAACCTAACTTACAAAGCAAAATAGATGAAGAACTAATGAAAAAAGATGAACTTATAGAATATGCAAAACAATTTATAGATGTCGAAGTTAAACATCTTTTTTAAAAAGAGTTTTCAACAAAAATTTCACTGGAATTAATATGTCCCAGATTAATAATACACCAAAAGAATGGACCGCTAAAAGACTTGGAAATATTTGCAATATTATTATGGGGCAATCTCCTCCATCTTCTACTTACAACTCAAGAAATATAGGTCTCCCTTTTTTTCAAGGTAAAGCTGAATTTACTGAACTACATCCAATAGTAGAGAAATGGTGTAGTGAGCCTAATAAAATTGCTGAACCTAATGATATTTTACTTTCTGTTCGTGCTCCAGTCGGAACAACTAATATTGCTAGCCAAAGATGTTGTATTGGTAGAGGTCTAGCAGCAATACGCTACCCTTGCCATTTGTTTTTGTTTTACTATCTTAGACATATAAAAAATGAACTGGAAAAACAAGGAACCGGAACAACTTTTAAGGCTATTTCAGGAGAAATATTAAAAAACACAAACTTGATCTTACCCCCTCTTCACGAACAGCAGAAGATTGTTGAGGCCATTGAGGAGTTGTTTTCTGAGCTGGACAAGGGAGTTGAGAGTCTGAAGAAGGCAAAAGAACAGCTCAAAGTCTATCGTCAGTCCGTTCTGAAAAATGCCTTTGAAGGAAAGCTGACGGAAAAATGGAGAGAGCGAAACAAAGAGAAGTTAGAACCGCCAGAACTCCTTCTTGAGAAAATAAGGAAAGAACGGGAAGAAACAGCGAGAAAGCAAGGCAAAAAGCTTAAACCGGTAAAATCTATTACCGAGCAAGAGCTTTCTACATTGCCAAAACTACCAAAAGAATGGCTGTGGGTAAAAATAGGTAACATATTTGATGTTTTTATAGGGGCAACTCCAAGTAGAAAAATAGCAGAGTATTGGAATGGTAAAATAAACTGGGTTAGTAGCGGAGAAGTCAACTTTAAGAATATCTATTCTACTAAGGAAAAAATAACTGATTTGGGATTAAAAAATTCATCTACTTTATTGCATCCGATAGATACAGTTATGCTTGCTATGATAGGAGAAGGCAAAACAAGAGGGCAAGTTTCTATATTAAAGGCAGAAGCGGCACATAATCAAAATACAGCAGCACTTGAAGTAAATCCTAAGTATTTTCTATCTAATTTGCTTTACTATTATTTTATTTTTGTATATGAGAAGACAAGGAATATAGGGTCTGGAAATAATCAAAAAGCATTAAATAAGGAAAGGATTCAGAACATACATTATCTGTTATTTTCAAAGTTAGAACAACTTCAGATCGTTCAGGAAATTGAAACTCGGCTTTCTGTTTGTGACGAGATGGAGAAGACGGTTGAAGAGAGTTTGAAAAAGGCGGAGAAGCTGAGACAGTCAATGTTGAAAAAGGCTTTTGAAGGGAAGTTGACAGAGAAGTGGCGTCAGGAAAACCCTGAACTGATAAGCGGTGAAAACTCCGCCGAAGCGCTGTTAAGCAAAATAAAAAAGAATTGATTTATGGATAGTAGGATTAAATATTTATACAACATAATGCCAATGATTAACATCTCATCAGTTATCAGGCATGGAATACTATCTAATGCTTTGGCTTGCCGGATTCAGCATAGTTCAATTGCCGATAATACTGTTCAGAATAGAAGAGATAGCGTTCATATCCCAGGAGGAAAACCTTTACACAACTACGCAAACCTCTATTTTGATGCCAGAAACCCAATGATGTACAGAAGAAAAGAAGAGTTTAATGAAATATGCGTGCTATGTGTATCAACAGAAGTTATGAAGTTTTCGGGAGTTGTTTTAACTGATGGCAATGCTTCGAGCGGGTATAACAGATTTTTCAGCGTTGAAGAAGGTTTATCAGCAATTTGTTTTGATAAGGTATTTGCCAGAGATTGGACATATCCTGATACATTTGAATACTACAGAAGAAAACGGATAAAATGTGCTGAAGTTCTAGTGCCGGACAAAATTGGTTTTGAATACATCAAAAGCGCTTTTGCTGCAACTAAACTTGCAGAGTATAAGCTAAGAGGTTTGTCCTGGCCGTTGCCGATTGAGATTAATCCTGATATATTCTTTATGTAAGAAGGTAATACTATGATAAAGATACTAATTGGAAATATTTTTGACAGCAAAGCCCAGACAATAGTTAATACAGTGAACTGTGTCGGCGTAATGGGCAAGGGCATTGCTCTTGAGTTTAAGAAACGCTTTCCTGAAATGTTCAATGAATATAAGGACAAGTGTGACAAAAGCTTGGTTAAGCCAGGTGTTCCTTATATTTACAGTAATCTGCTTGGCGGCAGCATAATAAATTTTCCGACAAAAGATCACTGGCGCTCTTCTTCGCATCTTGAATTCGTAGTTAAAGGATTGGATATCTTTCTTGAGAAATATCAAGACTGGGGAGTTAAGTCTGTGGCTTTTCCCCCTCTGGGATGCGGAAATGGCGGTCTCGAATGGGAGATGGTAGGCAGAATAATGTACCAGAAATTATCAAATCTTGATGTTCCAGTTTCAATATATGCTCCTTTTGGAACTCCACCGTCTCAAATAAAAGAGGATTTTCTATCAGCAAAAGTGGAGATTGATGTATCTGAAATTAAAGGAAAGCATCAATCATCAATTTTGCCGGAATGGTATGTTCTTCTTGAAGTTATGTACAGACTCCAGAGACAAACTTATGCCAATCCCGTAGGAAGAGTGATTTTTCAGAAACTCTGCTATATACTTACTTTGTTGGGTTTAAAGACGGATTTGAATTTTGTTCAGCACAGTTATGGGCCGTTTTCTGCAGATATAAAAGAAATGATAAACATTCTTGCCAATGCAAACCTTATATCTGAAGTCCAGCTTGGAAAAATGAATGCGATCCGTGTTACTGAGGATTATAAGAATATCAGAGATAAGTATAACGATATCATCATCAAAAATGAAAAGAATATTCTCAGGACTGTCGATCTTTTCTGCCGGATAAGGAATACCGACCAGGCTGAAGAAATTGCAACTGTCATTTATTCTGTTCACAAACTAAAAAAAGATTTTCCTTATAGAGATATAGAAGAATCAGAAGTGCTTGACTTCATTCTTAATAGCTGGAAAAGTCATTGGGCTGATAAAAAAGATGCTATCAGCAATACAATTAGAAATCTTGTTCTGCTCAAATGGATTAAACTCAAATTTAGCGATTCGCTAGACGCTGTTCAGTACTTCTAAATCATTGAAATAATATGAAAAAGTCAGCTTGTGCAAAAAATGCACATGCTTGCATGGAATTTACGATTTATGAGAATCGAATATATACAAGAAATTAATAGACAGGGAGAAGGACTCTCTGTCGAGTTCAAGGAAATTGGAAGGGCTGATGAATTGGGTTCAGGAGTCAGAAATATTTTTAAATTCTGTAAAAAAGGATTCTAAATGAACGCACAGACAATAGTTTCAAAAGTTTGGAGTTTTTGTAATACACTTAGAGACGACGGCGTAAGCTATGGTGATTATTTGGAACAGCTTACCTATCTGCTATTTTTAAAGATGGCTGATGAATATTCCAAACCGCCTTATAACAGGGAAACAGGAATACCGCAGGAATATAACTGGTTATCTCTTACTTCCAAAAAGGGCGCTGAACTGGAAACCCATTACATCATGCTTCTGCAGGAACTTGGGAAGAAGAAAGGCATATTGGGACAGATTTTTACAAAGTCCCAAAATAAGATTCAAGACCCCGCCAAACTTAGCCGACTTGTTCAAATGATTAATGAAGAAGATTGGGTAATAATGGGCACTGATGTCAAAGGCGATATATATGAAGGTTTACTTGAGAAGAATGCCGAGGATGTGAAAAGCGGTGCTGGTCAGTATTTCACGCCAAGGCCTTTAATCAGGGCTATGGTGGAGTGTTTAAAGCCTGAACCTATGAAGACTATCGCCGACCCTGCATGTGGAACAGGAGGCTTTTTCCTGGCATCTTATGACTATCTGACTAACAACAGATTTTTTAAATTGGATAAAAACCAAAAAGAGTTCCTGAGATTTAAAACCTTTTCCGGCAATGAAATAGTTCCCAATACAAGAAGGCTGGCTTTGATGAACCTCTTTCTTCATAATATTGGAGCCTTAGACACTGCTGCAATGATCTCTTCAAATGACTCTCTTGTGGCTGATAATGGAGAACGGTTTGATTATGTCCTTACAAATCCTCCATTCGGGAAGAAAAGCAGTATGTCGTTTACTAACGATGAAGGGGAACAGGAAAAGCAGGAACTAACTTACAACAGACAGGATTTCTGGGCTTCTACATCAAACAAACAGTTAAACTTTGTTCAGCATATACGAACGATACTCAAGGCTGACGGAAAAGCCGCCGTTGTAGTCCCCGATAATGTTCTGTTTGAAGGAGGCGCAGGGGAAACAGTAAGAAAGAAGCTTCTGGACAATACCAATCTTCACACAATACTCAGGCTGCCTACCGGTATATTTTATGCGAACGGAGTTAAGGCCAATGTGATATTCTTTGATAACAGGCCTGCTTCAAAAAATTCATGGACTAAAGAAGTATGGTTTTACGATTATAGAACGAATATTCACCATACGCAGAAAAAGAACCCTCTCAAATTCGAAAACCTGAAGGATTTTATAGAATGTTATAATCCGAAAAATATAAATCTCAGGCAAGAAACCTGGTCTGAAGAGAATCCACAAGGAAGATGGAGAAAATACAAATACGAAGATATCCTTGCAAGAGATAAAACCAGCCTTGATATTTTCTGGCTCAAAGATGAAAGCCTTGCCGATCTGGATAATCTTCCTGAACCTGATGTTTTGGCTCTGGATATTATCGATAATATCGAATCAGCCCTGGATAACTTTAAGCAAATCATCAGTGTATTGCCTAACTGAATTTTTATCGGTTGAGAGTCAGAAAATTATGCGCTTAATTGAATAGCCTCTCCGTATATGTGTAAGAAGAGGATAATGGCTGCCCGGCAAGGATTTGAACCTCGACAAAATGCTCCAGAGGCACTTGTGCTACCGTTACACCACCGGGCAACGAAGAAGTCTAAAAAATAGCAATCCATATGAAAAAGTCAAGCAGAGATAGAAAATACTTAAGTTTTGGCGAGTTTTTCCAGTTCGGTATAGTACTCGTTTTCGAGTTCATCAACCATAAAACGCCAATCAAAGTTTTTTGCGACTAGATTCTGGCCGTTTCTGCCTAATTCTTCACGCAGATTTTTATTTTTAAGCAGAGTTATTGTATTTTCAATAACTTTATCGATTTCATCAGTTTCAATTATAAAACCTGTCTTTCCATTTATTAGTACTTCCGGTGTCCCATCGAGGTTGAACGCTATTGCGGGTTTAGCGCAGGCAAGCGCTTGTACTACCGAACGGGGAAGTCCTTCTCTGAGAGAGAGGTGAAGAAGAACATCTATTATGCTCAGATATTGCGGGATAAATTCGGGTTTAAGCAGGCCGGCAAATATGAAATTTCTGCTTAGTCCGGCGTTTGCAGCATCCTGTTGGATTTTATTTTTAAGTATCCCGTCTCCTATGAGAAGAAAATATGTGTTTGGAACAGAGGCAATGACTTTTCTTGCTATTTCCACTATATGATCATAGCCTTTGAGGTGAAATAGTCTTGCAAGAGTCCCAACTATCAGAGCATCTTCCGGAATTCCAAGTTTTTTCTTAAGTTCTATATCATGCCCTGCTTTCAAGAATGAATTAATTTCCATCCCGCTATAAACAACTCTGTATTTATCTTTGTGGCCGATATGGTTTTCTACGCTTTGGTTTATCATTGCCTGAGCTACAGCGAATATTTTATGACATTTCTTTTCAGCAAGTCTTTCCAGAAAAATGTATAATTTGTTTTTCCATGGTTTTTCATTTCTGTGAAAAGCCTGGCCATGTATTGTGTGAACAACCAAAGGAATTTTTGCATTCCATGCGGCATATCTTCCTACTATTCCGGCCTTTGAGCTGTGCGTGTGAACGACATCGAATTTTTCTTTTATAAAATATCTCTTTAGTCTTAAATAGGCTTTTATATCCTTGATGGGAGAAAGTTCTCTTACAAGTTCAGGACATTCGACAATTTTGACTTTCCCAACATTGCGGTTTTCAAGAAGCTTTCCTTCAGGTCCAGTAGTCGGGCCTGTAACTAAAACTACCTCATGACCTTTTTCCGCTTGTCCGATAGCTGAAAGAAGGGTGTTTTCCTGCGCTCCTCCGATGATCATCCGGGTAATGAGATGACAAATTTTGAGCTTTTTTCTAGGCATATTTAATTTCGTATGGAGTCTTAAGTATTGAAGATTGAGTCAGATAAACGGAAGGCCCATATTTATTTTTCATTTTTAAAATGGTTTTGGACGCAGTCTTCTTGTCTTTTGTTATGCCAAAAAGAGTTGGTCCGCTTCCTGTTATTTCAGAAGCATCAAGTCCAAAACTAATTAAATCTGACTTAATCGATTCTAAGAAGGGGAATTTATTGTACAGAGACACGGCAAGGTCATTTTTGATAAAGGGTAAAATCTGAACATAATTGCCGTCATTAATGTATTTAATTAGAGTTTCTATGCAAAGGTTCTCACATATACCTGGGGTAACAATGTTCTTGTAAGCCCACGCTGCGCTAACAGGAAATAGTGGAGCACAAATAACTACTGTAAAATCCAAAATTACATTGACAGGAGCTAAAATTTCACCGATTCCACCTCCTGCAGACGGCTTAGGGTTGAGAAAGAACGGAACATCAGCTCCTACTTTTAGAGCTATTTCAGACAGTTCTTCGGGTTTTAATGCACTGAATAATTTCTGCAGAAGAAGAAGCGTAGCAGCAGCATCAGAACTACCCCCACCCATTCCGGCAGTTATCGGAATATTTTTTTCTATACTTATTTTGAGAGAAGCTTTCAATGATGCCTTTTCCATATAGAGCTTTGCCGCTTTATAGCAAAGGTTTCTGGCATCGCATGGGATTTCAGAATTGGAGCAGCTAATTAAAATTTCATTGCCGTTTTTTGCATTTAAAGTAATAATATCACAAAGATCTTTCAGCGGTAAGAAAATAGTATCGAGATTATGATAACCGTCAGTTCTTTTTCCAAGAACTTTCAGGAATAGATTTATTTTTGAAGGAGTATTTAAGGAAGCCTGCACATTCAAATGGATTACTTTTTGGTTTTTATTGAAAGCTCGTTTTTCGAAATAGTTACGAGGGTATTTGGGGGAATACATTCAGTTAACCATACATTTCCTCCAATTACCGAGCTTTTGCCTATGACAATATCTCCCAGTACTGTAGCGCCGGAATAAATTGTGACATTATCTTCCAGTGTAGGGTGGCGTTTTCTGTCTCGAATAATTTTTCCATCGGGAGTTTTAGGAAATGATAAAGCTCCCAGAGTGACGCCCTGGAAGATTTTGCAATGATTTCCCAGAATGGAAGTTTCTCCGATTACAACGCCTGTTCCGTGGTCAATAAAGAAACTCAAACCTATTTTAGCTCCAGGATGGATGTCAATTCCTACTTTGCTGTGAGCGTACTCTGTCATTATTCGTGGTATAAGCGGAACATCTTTAATATGAAGTTCATGAGCAATTCTATAAACCATTATAGCATAAAGCCCGGGATAGCTGATTATTATTTCCTCGAGGCTTTTTGCCGCAGGATCTCCTTCATAGGCTGCCTCTACATCCAGTTTCATTTTATTTCTAAGTTCGGCAAGACTTTTTATGAAATGCGAAACAGCCTCTTCTGTAAGCTGTTCAATATCGCAAGATTTACACAGTTCTTTATTTGAGCACTGATATCTGAAGGCTCTGGAAACCTGACTGAAAAGCTCGACATAGAGTTTTGAAATCATGTTCCCAACAAAATAATTAATATTCTTAAGATCTAATATTTTTTCGTGGGCATATCCCGGGAAAATGATTTCTTCTATATCGTCAATAATCTGGTAGATTTCATTTTTACTAGGAAGATTTGATCCAGAAAGGTGATTGATGCCTTTCTCATCTTCATATGTTTTATCCAGCGCAGAAATTGCGTTTTTTACTAATTCGGCCTTATCCTGGTTCCAAAAATCATTTGAAAAACAGTTCTTCATACATTTTCTCCTCATAAAGACCTCAAAAATTACGCTGATAATGCTATTATAACAAATCAATATGAAAAAGATAGAGCGAAATAGGATAAAGAGCGCTAAAATCTATTTACTTTTATAAACTGCATATTAATGGAGCCGATTATGTCTAAACTATGTAAAATGAGCTGCAAGAAGAAAAATAGCGATTTTATAGAAAAGGAATAAACTCAGATTAAACACCGATGAATGATTCAGATACAATTGCAGCTATATGTTCCGGAGTGGGCAGTTCAATTGCTATTATAAGGATTTCCGGCTATAAAGCTCTTGAGATAGGCAGACAGATATGGAAGTCCAAGCATTCCTTGAATATTGAAAGTTCACGAAAATTTCTGTTAGGAAGAATTCTTCCATCTGCAGATACTTCCGGAGAGGTTGCTTTTGCTGTTTACATGAAAGGTCCTGATACTTTTACAGGGGAAGATGTTTTAGAAATTCATGCGCATGGAGGCGCGACAAATTCAAGAAGACTGCTGAGGGCTGCAATCAACGCTGGCGCAAGGCAAGCAGAAGCAGGGGAGTTTACCTACAGAGCGTTTATTAATGGGAAAATAGATCTGACTCAGGCAGAAGCGGTCTGCGATTTCATAAGCGCTCATAATGATAATGCTCTTCACCTGGCGGAAAGACAGATGGATGGGGTTCTGGGGAAGAAAATAAAAGCTGTTAGAGAGAAAGTTATGAATATTCTTGCCGAATGCGAAGCAAGAGTAGACTTTCCTGAAGATGAGCTTGACTTTATTCCGATTCAAGAGCATTTGAAAGTAATCGAATCAATAGAAAAAGAACTTCGGAAATTATATGAAACCAAATACGAAGGTAAAGTTATCAGAGATGGCGTAAGAGCCGTTATAGCTGGCAGGCCCAATGCAGGGAAATCGTCGCTGATGAATTTGCTCTTGGGTTATGAGAGAGCAATAACCACCGATATACCGGGAACTACAAGAGATACACTTGAAGAGTTTGTGAATATCAGAGGAATACCTGTCAAATTAATAGATACAGCAGGCCTACGCGATTCAGATGATATAATAGAATCCATGGGAATACAGAAAACTCTTGACTCGATTGAGTCATCTCAAGTAATAATTTGGCTTCTTGACGCATCATCTGATATAAGAGATGAACTTGCAGCGATGACTCAATATCTTAATTCAGCTGATAATGCCATAGCAGTGTGGAATAAAACCGATTTGATTAAGGATAATAAAATTCTTCCATCAGCTCCTTTTGAAGTAGTTGAAATATCAGTAAAGAATGAATTGGGAATCAATAACCTTCTAGATGCGATAGAAACAAAAGTCTGGAGTCATCATACAAAACTTCAGAATAATGAGGTTCCTGTTTCTCAAAGACACGCAGAATATATATTGCAGTCTTTAAATGCTCTGCCTGATGCTATTTCCAACTTAAAGAGTGAAAATTGGGAACTTGCTTCAATTGGATTTAAAAGCATTATTAACTATCTGGGGTCTATAACAGGAGAAGACGCTTCGATAGATATTTATGAAACTATATTCAGTCGATTCTGTATCGGGAAATAGAAAAATCAGCTTAAAAGATTTTCAGGAAATCATTTATTTGTAAATTTATGTAATCGCGATAAATATCTGTTTTCGTATCCAAAAAAAGAGATATAGCTAATCTTTTAATTGACACATAAATAGTATTTTTTATAAGAAATAATTAAATTTTAGTTTAAAATGGTTAATAATGGCTCTAGATTTGTCCAAACTATTAACCAAGTGCAATAATGACAAAATATTTTCTAGGCATAGACATAGGTTCTACTACCTTAAAAGCTGTTCTGATAGATCAGGATTTTAATATACATAATACACTATACGAAAGGACGAAACCTGTAAAAGGAAAACCTGTTTCCTGTTCAGGTAGATGCGGGACATGCGGTTCCTGTAATATGGGAGCAGTAAAAAACACTATTGATGATTTTCTCTGGCATAAAAATCTTGCTCAGAACCAGATTGCCTGTACAGTTGTTACTGGAAGCCAGATAGTAGAAGAAACACAAAATTTCATTAGTTTTAACTTCAAGGTAAGCGAAGTTTCCGCTCATGTCGAGGGAGCAAATAGATTTTATTCGCAATGTCGGGCCATTTTAGATGTAGGGGGTCAGGACAGCAAGGCGATGATCTATAATGAGGAAATGCAGATGTGGACCTCAAAAATGAGTGGGATATGCGCGGCAGGGACAGGGGCTTTTCTAGATAGCGTTGCAACAAAATTAGGAGTGCCAGTAGAAGAAATGGAAAAACTTGCTGACTACTCTTCAGAACTGGAATTTTCATCAGTATGCGCTGTTTTGAGTGCTACTTCAATAAATAAATATAAGAACAGATATCCTCTTGGACTTATTATAGGAGGAGCATGCAAAGCTCAGGCAAGGACAATAATGTCAGGGGTAGGGGATCTGTTTTTTAACTACAAGGGAGATATTGTTTTTCAGGGAGGTGTAGCTGCGAACGGAGCTGTAAAACACTACTTGGAAGAAATAACAGGCAATAAAATTATTGTTCCAAAATATCACAATGTAATGGGAGCTTTAGGAGCCGCCTGCATTGGCAGGAAATTTATTGATATCAAGCCAAAACTGGTTAATTCGAAGGATATTTTTTCAGATGTTCCACTTAAATCAATCTCTCTAAGGATTAAGAGTACAAGAAGAGAATTTCTAGGGTCTCGAAAAGAAAAGCCGGTATGGCGCAATCTTTTCTTCCCTGTCGAAATTCTAAATGCAATGGACGCAAATATCATTACTCTTGAAACTTATGCCGCACTTTTTGCACGAAATAGAAAGAAAGTAAAACAAGCCTTTGATGTAGCATCATATAAAGGTTTTTCCGGGGCTGAAACCTGTTCGTTTTTAAGAACGCTTGAAGGTATTGAACTTCCGGAGCCTTTATTTGGAGTTTCGACATCACAGCCCTGTTTGCAGGGAGAAAGAATATTCAGGGATCTTGTTCGTGATTATGGAAAGGAAGATTCATTTTTCTCATTACATACACCTGTCAAATTTGACGAAAACGCAGTAGAGCATATGGCTTGTGATTTGGAAAAAGCAGTAAGCCTTCTAGAGAAAGCGCTTGGCAGAAAACTTGATCCAAACAAGCTTAGAGAAGCTTGCGAATTCTCAAATCAGGCTCGTGAAGTTTCCAATAAATGCAATTATCTGAGAACGAATTCCCCACCGCTGATTAGAGGAAGTACTGCAATCTATTTTGCCGCCATGTTTTCTCAATTATGGGGAAAGAAAGAACTCGTTGAAATTCAGCAGCAGTTTTATGAAGATCTTCTACAAAGAAGAAATGAGCTTGAAGGGAAGATTTCCATAGAAGATACTCATAGAATTTTATGGCTACATTTACCTCCATTTTATGACAGCAAACTTCTTGATTATATCGAAATTACCTGCAATGCGCCAATTGTCTTTGAAGAAGTTAATTTTTGTGGTTGGGATGTCCTTGATGTTAATGACCCATACAGGGCGCTTGCGAGAAAACTTCTAACTGTAGGCTTTCTTGATCCGCATTTACGAGTTTCAAAGATTGCTGAATATGTTCCGACGGGAAAAATCAATGGTTGTATAATTTATAATCATATGTTTGGAAGATGTTCTATGTCAGATGCTTCATTAATTAAACATCTCAGGCAGGAACTTTCAAAAAAGCTGGTACCTCTTCTTGTTTTAGATGGAGACTGTATGGATCCAAGCGTAGATCCCTGCAGTACATATACTAAAATAAATGCTTATATTGAAGCTCTTAATGCCAAGAAATATGGTAATATGTTTGGACCTTTTGAGCAAAAATAATTATAGGGATTTATCAGTATGCCTATTTTTGAATATCATTGTAAGAAATGTAATAATATTTTTGAGAAGCTTGTATCAGGGCAGCTTCAGGGAATTCATCAATGCCCCAAATGCAACTCAATGGAGACAGAAAAAATTTTATCCCGTTTCTCTTCTGGAATGACTGCAGGTAAAACTTCTTCTTGTCCTGCAAAAGCTGTGTGTGAACCAGCAGGCCATAGTTGCGGTGCATGCTGTCCCATGCATAGACACTAATATTTCTATTGGGATTACAATCTCAAACCAAATTGTCTGACTTCATCCTTGATGATAGTTTTTCTTGGTTTTATGATTTTTTATGAGTATAAATTGTCCGCATTTTGGACAGATTGTGGTATTTTCTCTAGGATTAACAAGAAAGGCATAGCGACATTCATTACATATGCAGAGTTTTCCTTCAGAAAGAGACCAATTACGGATATCATTCCTCCATGATTCTCTGACCCATAGAATTATAAGGTACACTATCCATAGAAGAAGATATATAAAAAAGACAGTAGCGTAAGAAGCTTGAAACATATTATTTCTCCTGTTCTTTATTATTATTATTGCTATATACCGGAAGCCATTCTACCCTTGCAAAAATTAAATTATTTTTGAACTTATCATATATTTCATCGGGCCATTTACATACAGACAGATTCCTTAAAGCTATTTCGTCAAGTTCAGAAGAATTGGAACTTTCAATTATTCTTCCTGATAGAATGAGTGAAGGATTTTGCGGGATGTAAAGTTCAATGACGGTAGGGCCATGTGGGTTGAACTTTATTATTTTGTCTTTTTTATCAACTAAGTCGAAAAACTTAATATCTATAGGCATGCCAGTATAGAAATCTGTGACATAAGGATATGAAACTTTTTGGGAGAGCAGAGGGGCTTTTGCAATTGCCGGGGGGCGGGCGGTGTCAAACCATGTAAGTTTCGGCATATAATCGGAAAAAGTTAAACTATTAACCGGAATATTCCTTATAGTTGTTTCTTGCTGTGTATTATCTGTGGCTGGTATGAATTTTCTATAATCGAGAATAGAGAAAACAGGCTGTTGAAGACGAAAAGTTTCCTTTGATAAAAGGAGTTCACTGTAACCAAAATTTAAATTAGGAAGAACTATTAATGTTGGATTTTCATCTTTCATCCAGCTTATTATCTCCTTAAGAGAAGAAGGAATATTTTTGTTGTCTAATGGAAGCATTACAATGCCTGAGCGACTTGAAGATATTTCTTTTTTGACGGTATCAATAGGTGAAAATAGTATAAAAAATAGAAGATGCGCAAGCAAGCATACTCCCAGAGCAAAGAACCATGGTTTGATTATCAGATTATATTTTTCTTTTAAAGGGAATGTTGACATCAGATTTAGTTTGTTTTATCCAATGGTACCTGAAAAGTTGTGCTCTTGATTGCTTCTACAGCCAGATAGACATTCAGATTAAGATTATTAGCCAGTGACAAAATCTCAGTGACTGCTCCCTGCGGCGTATTTTTGTCAGCCCGTATAATAATGCTGTCAATTTCATATCTGGATGAGATATCGGCAAGTTGTTTCGCAATGCTTTTGAAATCCATCACCTGATCATTGAAATAAAAATTTTGATTTTTATCAATGGTTATTACAATTTTCTCAGCATTAATAGGCTGTCCGATAGCGTGAGGCAGTTCAATGCTGATGGCCGACAACTGAACAAATGAACTGGAAAGAGTCATAAATATAAAAAGAAGAAAGGCAATGTTGATAAAAGGAACGAAGTAATTGAAGGGGTTATTGATTATGTTAAGTTTAGTTTTTATCTTCATTTTTTTAAGTTTATATAAGCTTGTTATTTTTGAGCTTTACTTGAATCGGCTTTAGGCATTTTGGATGAGCTGAAAAAGTATATTATTTCCGAGGAAGCTTTGTCTATTTCAGTAACAATATTCTGGATTCTTGATACCAGATAATTATAGGCAACAGTACAAGGGATTGATACGCATAATCCTGCAGCAGTAGTAAGGAGTGCTTTCCAGATTGCTTCTGACAGTCCTACGGCGTTTACAAAGGCACCTTTTAATTGTATTATCTGGAAAGCTTCTATCATGCCAAGAACTGTTCCAAGCAGTCCCAAGAGAGGAGTTATATAAGCAATTGTGGCTAAAATATTCATTTTTCTTTCCATTCTCGGGATTTCGTCTAAAGAGGCATTTATAGCAACCTGTTTTAAATCTGTATCATTTTGGGCATACCTTAATATCACTGCTCTTAAAACATGTGCTACAGGTCCTGGAGTTTCCTCACAAATACTAATAGCCTCAATAGTGTTTCCTTTTTTCAAGACATTAATAATTCCATTCAGAAGCTCTCCAGTATTTATTTGTGCTCTATGAATGTGAAACCATCGTTCCAGAACTATAACCAGGGCAATAAAACTGCAGAATGAAATTATCCACATTATTGAGCCCCCATATTCCATAAAAGTGACTAGAATCATTATTGATTTTACTCCTTGAATTTATATAAATTTCTGATTTCATCTATTCTTTGTTCAAAATCGCTTACGGGAGCTATCTTGTGTTTAACCAGTTCTTTCAGTACACTAATTGCCGCAAAAGCCTTTTCCGAAGAATTTTCTTCCATAAGAAGCCTTGTAAGCGCTATGGCGCTTTTGACAAGCCATATTTTTGAAGGATTATGTCCTGATTCAAGCTCAATGATGTTTGAGTAAAAAGCATCGTGATACGCTTCTATTGCTTTTTGTTTTTCTGAAATGATTTCATAACACTTGCCTAGCTTATACAGTGTCTGAGTCTTTATAAAGATTGATATTTGAGGATAATCGAGAATCTTATTATAATTCTGAATTGCGCTTTGAATCAAGCTGTTTTTATCCTCACTAAAGTTGATTTCCGCAAAGAAACAATCACCAATTCTGCCAAGTGAAGCAATCGCGATTTCTTGATTATTGGAAACATCATATGCTGACTTATAAGCTTGAATAGCATCAGAATATTTCCCATCAGATGACAGAATGTCTCCCTTCAGGTAAAGAGCCCATGGATATATTGCAGTAGTAGGAAAGTTCTCTTCAATTTGAGATATTGCATCAAGAGCCTTCTTATTATCTTCGATGATTGAATATATAAAAGCTTCCTGATAAAAACATTTAGCTGCTACTTCAATATTGTCATTATTATTTTTAATTAAAAAGTCTATCATGTCCAGAGCTTTATCAAACTGTTTATCCTGTTGATAATATTCTACAAGCCAAAATACTACCTGAACAGAATATTGTGAATCAGGGTAAGACGATAGAAAGATCTGAGAGTATTTCGAGACAGCGTCAAAATTTTTCAAAGAGATATCTGAATATATGAGTTTATATAGAGTTATTTCTCTTAATGGAGAGTCTTTATAGTTATCTAGAAGTTGGTGAAAATAAAAAGCGGCATTGTCATTTTTCTGAATTACAAGTGATAAAGATCCCGCTTCAAATAATGCTTCAGGAGCTAATTCGGATTCAGGATTATTCTGAACAAACTCAGAAAATTTTTCTATGGCCTGAGTAAAATTATTGAGCTTTTCAAGACATAACGCATACATAAAATAGGGAGAGGGTTTTATTAGCGAGTCAGGAAATTTATTTATGAGAAGTTTAATAGTTTCTTCTGCTGAATCAAATTCATTTAGGTTCATATAAACCTGTGACTCTTTATTCAGGCATAGTTCTGCGTAAGCGGGATATTCGTTTCTAATCGATATAAATTCTTTTAAAGCAGAACGGTAATCGTTTTTTGCAAATAGAACTTCAGCTTTTAAATATTTTGCATGGCTGACTGACTCAGAATCTTTGCTTTTAGAAATGACATAGTCGAAGTATTTGTCGGCAAGTTGATAATTTTTCAAAGCCAGGTCGTTTCTGCCAAAAAGAAGAGCTAGTTTAACCGTATCGAGATCAGGAGAAAGGTCAAAGAAAAAGTATTTTTTTGATAAATCAGCAAGATCTTCTTCATGTTTTTCTCTCATCAAAGCTTCGGAAAGAGTTAACAGGACTTTGCCATTTATGCCAGCTTTTGGGAATGCTTCAAGGAACATTTTAGCTGTCCGAATAGCTTGATCTAAATTATTCAATTTAAGACAGGTATTGATTTTGAGAATTACGGAGAGTTCTTTGCTGTACATGTCAGGAGCAAGATAAAAAGCATCGTCTATAACTGAAAGAGCTTCGCTGTATTGATCAGATTTTATCAATGAAGAAGAGAGGCTGTAGGCTACAAAGAACCATAGATAATCAGGGCCAATAGCTTGAGGTCTGATTTGTTCATAGAGATTTTTTGCTGATTTAAGATTATTCTGCATGCAAAAAATATAGATATTTATCAATTCATTTTTCAAGTTGTTTGATTTTTTTGTAGCCTCAGATTCTGAACTAATAATTTTCCTGGCTTCATCAAAATTATTTGTTGCCAGAGTAATCATTATCATTTCCTGTGAAGCCATACTGGCTAGATCTTCGGATTTTTGAGCTATGGCTTTTTCTCTGAGTTCTGTGAAAAGTTTGTAAGAGGAATTAAGATCTCCCATTCTAAGCACGCTTAACGCTTTGCCAAAAAGAGAATTGAGGTAAATTGCATCATTTGTGGATGCAGAGTTGGTCAGGATTTCGTTAAAAGTTGAGGAAGCTTCATCTAATTTTTCCTCATAAAGAAAAATTTCTGCCTTCCAGTAAGCAAGAATTCTCTGGTCTTCAGGGTGAGTTGGGAAATATTGTGCGAATTTTGTTGAAAGTTCACTATAAAGCCTCTTGGCCTCATCTATGTTGTTAGCTCTCAAGCAAGTCGCAATCAAGCAGAAATAAGCATCTCTTATTGCGGGAGAATCTCCAACAGCGTCTTTGAGGTAGTTTTCGTAATAATTCATTGCAACATCATAAAGGCCGCTGTCAAAGGCTTTGTCGCCCAGCAGTCTTTTCTGGTATTGAAGAGAAGTTGAATACAAAAAAAATGGCAGAAAAAATAAGACCAAGAACAAAAATATTCCTGTTTTTCCTGCCATTGATTTAATAGGGTAAAACATTCAAGAGAGAATGGAAATTTATGAAACTGAGATTGTTGTCTGAGGATTTGACAATTTAGCTGCATTAAGCTGCTTAACTTTTTCCCTGATAGAAGTTAATAATTTATTTTCAAGTTCTGGATTCTGTTTGATAAGTTCTTTTACCATGTCTCTTCCCTGGCCTAATTGTTCTCCGCCAAAAGAAAGCCATGCTCCTTTCTTTTCGATTATTCCCGTATCAATTCCAACATCAAGAATAGAACCGGCTCTAGAGATGCCTTCGCTGAATTCTATATCAAATTCAGCTTCTCTAAATGGTGGAGCTAGTTTGTTTTTAACTACTTTAACTTTTGTTCTACTTCCAATCTGTTCACCTTTTGCGTCTTTTATTGGAGATGATCTTCTTATATCTAGGCGGATGGAACTGTAGAATTTCAGGGCATTGCCTCCTGTAGTTGTCTCCGGATTCCCAAAAACTATTCCGATTTTGGAACGGATCTGATTGGTAAAAATAACGCAAGTCCTGCTTTTATTGATTGCTCCTGTCATCTTTCTGAGGGCTTGAGACATGAGGCGCGCCTGAAGACCCATATGTGAATCTCCCATGGAACCTTCAATCTCAGCTCTAGGTACCAGGGCTGCTACAGAGTCGATAACCAGAACATCTATTGAATTGCTTCGTATAAGGGTTTCAGCGATATTGAGAGCATCTTCTCCGCTGTCAGGCTGGGAAACCAGCAAGTCAGCAACTTTTACTCCAATCTTTTCTGCATAAGAAGCGTCTAAAGCATTTTCAGCGTCAATTATGGCACAAATGCCACCAGCTTTTTGTGCATTGGCAATGACATGAAGGCATACTGTTGTTTTGCCTGAAGATTCCGGACCGTATATTTCTACAACTCTGCCTCTTGGCAATCCTCCTACCCCCAGAGCTATGTCAAGGGCAAGGGAGCCTGTACTAATTGTAGCTATGTCATTGTGAAAAGAGTCATCGCCAAGGAACATTATCGAACCTTTGCCGTATTCTTTTTCAATCTGATTAATGACAAGAGCTAGATTTTTATCTTTTGAAGTTTTGTCATCAGTTTTTTTCCCGAGGTTTTTTTCGTCAGCCATAAGTTTACCCGCCTAAAATGATATTTAGAAGTTAAGTGTCAAACAAAGGGAAAATTATAATAAAAAAAAGGCTTTTTACAAGATAAATGTATATTTTTGGGTTCTTTTAATGCAAAGAATAACATCGACAATACAAAATGACTCTGCTATACTCAACTTATTTATCAAACCTCTAAGCAAAGTAGGATTTTTTATTTATATGGCAAAAGACAGAAAATTTTTGACTAATATACTGCTAATTATTCTTGTAGCTTTAGTTATAACTATAGGAATAGTAATAGTAAAAGCTATTGACTATTCAAGATTTAAAACAGAGGAACTGAAAAATTCGATAAGCCATATTGAAAGGAAGCTTAACGACATCGAAATGAATCTTAAAAACTCCAAGTCCTCAAGAGGGCAGAGTGATTATGAAGAGTCAAGATCCCGTAATATTGCCAACTTATCATATTTTGATCCTGATGCTGATTTTGGAGGAACGATAATTAACTGCGAGAGGACAGCAAGCGAAAATATGAATAACATATTGAGCAACGAGAAGTTTGTTAGCGATATCTGGTCATACACAAACAGTTCTTTAACTTCAAGAGACTATTCTGATCCGGATCTGATTGAACCTCTTATGGCTGAGAAATGGGATTTATCAGAGGACAAACTTGTTTACGACATAACGATTAAGCCTGGAATTTTATGGCATGACTTTAAAGACCCTGTGTCGGGAAAAGAATGGAAAAATATAGAAGTAACTGCTGAAGATTTTAAATTCTATGTTGATGTAATTAAAGATGAAAGCGTAGACTGTGCCCCTTTGAGAGTTTATTTTCAGGACTTGGACAGGATTGAAGTGCTTTCCAGATATCGTTTTAAAGTTTACTGGAAGAAGAAATATTTTCTATCTGAGGCTTGGACTTTGGGGTTAAGCCCGCTGCCAAAGCATTTCTATAAGGACTACGAAGTGTCTTTTGACGGTAAAAAATTCAATAACGATTATGCAAGAAATAAACTTGTTATAGGCTGCGGTCCATACAGGTTTGTCAGATTTGATCCAGGACAGAGAATAATTCTAAAAAGATGGGAGAAATATTTCGGATCAAAATATGGGATAGCCCCGCCATTGGAAACAGTTGTTTTTGAAATAATAAATCATCCCAATACCCAATTTCAGGCATTGCTCTCAAATGACATAGATAAAATGGATTTAACGCCCGACCAATGGGTAAGTAAAACTGATATTCCGGAATTTGATTCTGAAAGCAGCAACTTCAAAATCAGAAAAATGAACTTTCCTTCCAGAACATATACTTATATAGCTTATAACGAGAAAAACCCTCTTTTTCAGGATAAAAGAGTTCGTCAGGCCATGACTTATCTAGTTGACAGGGAGAAAATACTCAAAGTTGCCTACAATGGTTTGGGAAGAATTGTTTCGGGGCCTTTTTTTATTGACAGCCCTTACTATGACCAGGCTGTAAAACCTTATGAATTTTCACCTGAGAAAGCAAGATTATTGTTAAAAGAAGCCGGTTGGGAAGACCATGATGGAGACGGAACACTCGATAAAGATGGAAAGAAGTTTGAATTCACTGTTCTTTCAGTGGCTCAAAGCACCATTCAGGAAAAAATGTTTCCGATAATAGACGAAGATATGAAGAAGGTTGGAATTGCAATGAATGTTAATAAAATTGAGTGGTCTGTTTTTCTTCAAAGACTGGATAAGAAAAATTATGATGTGGTGTCTCTTGCATGGGCTCTTCCTTTGGATCCTGACCCAACCCAGGTATTTCATAGCTCAGGAGCTGATATAGAAAGTTCAAGTAATCATATAAGCTTTAAAAGTAAAGAAATTGATAAGCTTCTTGATGAATTAAGAGACTGTTTTGATCAAAACAGGCGTGTGGAGATATGCCATTACATACATAAAATTCTTCATGAAGAGCAACCTTATACATTCCTTTTTTGTCCTGACGAACTTCTTGGTATAAATGCAAGATATGAAAATGTAAGGCTTTTTCCAAAATATCCTGTTGTACCAGAAGAGATTATGTGGACTCCCAAAAGCAAACAATCTACAATGAAGATAAGTAATTAATATAATGCCCAAGATAGCTAGAGTCCTTGTTAATCTTTCCTTAAATAAACATTATGAATATTTAGTTCCTGATTCTCTTTCAAATGATGTAAAAGTTGGTTCAAAGGTCATTGTTCCATTCAGAAACAGACATATTGAAGGGCATATTGTTTCATTTTCCGAACAGACTTTCTTTTCAGATAAACTTAAAGAAATAAGCTCATTATGTTATAAGTCACCAGTCATTCCGCAAAACTTGCTTTCTCTTGGAGATTGGATTGGTTCTTACTACTGCTGCTCAAAAGAGCAATCCCTGAGAGCATTGTTGCCAGGCGCGGTAAGAAGCGGGAAGATTTCAAAAAAAGAAGCTATCCATATTTACATTAGTGACAGGGATAAGGCAGCTGAGTTTTTATTTCGTGATAAGACCAAATCCGAACATCAGAAAGCGATTCTTAAGGCTCTGATCCAAAGACCAGATATGCTCTTGTCAAATCTGAAGAAAATGACTTTAGTATCTGATTCGGCCATTAAATCATTAATAGATAAGAAGCTTATAGGTAAGGAAAAGAGATATGTTGGCAGAGACCCTTTTTCTGTCCCTATAACTCCGGATGTGGAAATTCCTGTTCTTACTGACGAACAATCAAAAGCTGTCAGTGTAATTACAGATATGCAGGATAAGAAAATTGAAGCCGTAACAGCATTGCTTTTTGGAGTTACAGGAAGCGGTAAGACTGAAGTTTATCTCAGAAGTATAAAAGAAGCTCTTGATAGGGGAAAAGATTCAATAGTACTGGTGCCTGAAATAGCTTTGACTCCACAGACGACAGAAAGATTTAGAGCCAGGTTTGGAAATATGGTTTCCGTTCTTCATAGCGCCTTGAGCGATGGGGAAAGATATGATGAATGGATGAAAATATATGAAGATAAAGTAAAAATCGTAGTCGGCGCCAGAAGCGCTCTTTTTGCCCCTTTTAGAAATCTTGGATTGATTATTGTAGACGAGGAACATGAAAACTCTTACAAACAGGACGAAGCTCCCCGCTATCACGCAAGAGATGTGGCGGTTATGAGAGCGCATAAAGAAGGAGCCATAGCAATACTTGGTTCTGCCACGCCTTCCATGGAATCATATTACAATGCAGAGTCCGGAAAATATAAACTGCTTAGACTCGAAAAAAGAATAGACTCAAGGTTGATGCCGAAAGTCATTACAGTAGATATGAGAGGCGATTCAGGCAGCGGAACCAATACGATGTTTTCCAAGGTTCTAGTGGAAGCTGTTTATGATAGATTGTCGAGAAATGAGCAAACAATAATTTTTCTTAACCGCAGAGGTTTTGCCACTCATATGATGTGTCCCATTTGCGGATATTCTGCAAAATGTCAGAATTGCTCTGTTGATTATACTTATCACAAGTCAAAAGATTATCTTTCCTGCCATATATGCGGGGATGTAATTGAAGCCTATAAAAATTGTCCCGAATGTAAAGCTCCGAATATCAAATATTCCGGCTTTGGAACTGAAAAGATAGAAGAAGTTGCTGCCAGGATTTTTCCACTTGCGCGGATAGCCAGGATGGATTCCGATACAATGACCCATAAAAAGTCTTACGAAACTGTTTTGAGTGAATTTAAAAAAGGAAAGATTGATATTCTTATAGGAACTCAAATGTTGGCGAAAGGACTGGATTTTCCCAATGTAACACTTGTAGGAATAATCAATGCTGACATGGGGTTGCACATCCCCGACTTCAGAGCATCGGAAAGGACATTTCAGTTATTAACTCAAGTAGCAGGAAGAGCAGGAAGAGGAGAGGTTTCAGGAGAAGTTTTTATTCAGACATATACTCCGACACACCCATCTATTTTGTTTGCTGTAGAGCATGATTACGAGAAATTTTATGAATATGAACTTCCTATCAGAGAAGAGCTTCGTTATCCGCCTAAAGGAAGGCTGGCAATAATCAGATTTAGTTCTGAAAATGAAGCTAAACTTCTCGAGCAGGCAGAAAAATTTTATGTCGCGATTAAAAGTTTTAAGGTTGATGGACTGACTGTTTCTCCTCTTGTACCGGCTCCTGTACCAAGAGCTAAAAATAAATTCAGATATCTTGTTATGTTACGGGGAAGTATAAAATCTTCACATAGAAATTTGATAAGAGAACTAATATGCAATCAAGACAAGAAAAATGATGTTTCAATTTATGCTGATATTGATGCATTGAACATGCTATAGTTTATTTTACTTTATACCCTTAGAGAAGATATCAACTAACCGTTTTATCTTTTCAATCTTTACCAAATCCTGATCGGCTGAAGAATTTGATTCAATCAATTGAGTGTATTCAGTAAGCACTTCTGATAGAAACGATATTGATTCTCTCCCTATTTCAAGTTTAATTCTATTTGCTTCAGGGACAATATTTTGATCAATTTGAGCTTTTGAAAACTTAATAAATTCAGGGCTCAATCCATAAGCTTCAACGATAAGGGTATTGATAATTTTTTCAAGTTTTACAGATAATCCGGGATTGTTCAGATTATTTTCTTTACAGAACGAAACAGAATCCAGCATTAGTATTGAGGGCATTGTTCTTTTTCTGAAAGATTGGCTTGAGGCAATTGCTCCTAACTTTTTAAGTGTTGAACTAGCTGCATGTTCTGCTTCTATCTCTAGAAATTCATTGCAGTTCAAATAGAGCGCAAAAACATTTTCCGATTTAGTCTGAATCTCAAGTAGAAGTTCCATTAGGTTAGTTTTTTGAGAAGAGAAGAGCGATATTTTTTTCAATATTCCATTTTGAAACAACTTCCATTGGCTTTTTCTTGGAAATTCAGATGAAGAGCTATTAAGAATCTTTATTTTACCGGCAAAACTTTTTTTGGGAGAATCAAAGAGGATATAAGACCAGTCAGATTCGCGAATAAGCTTACCAAGGAGAGACCTCAATTCAGCAATATAAAAGAAATCATCATGACAGATAGAGGCAAGATGATTAATATAGCTTTCAACTGATTCGGTTATAATAAAGCGAAAATCTTTATTGAATATATTCATGCCAAGGAGAATCTCTCTTTAGCATTTAGGCAATGCTTAGCTCTTACGAAATCATTTCAGGGAAAGCATTCAGATAAAATTCTTTTACGATAGTCAAAAGCCTTCCCTCGTCCATCTTCCAATGAAGGTTTTTTTCTCCAAGAGCTTCGACGACATTACTTACATCAAAAGTTATATCAGACGCAAAATACGGTAAAAGATCTCCAAGGAATTTGGAAATCATCCTTTCTCTCAAAGTTGGCTTATCTACTTTTTCGTGACAGGAAATACCATTTCTTATCTTAAGAATTTTGCATGTAGCTGTAACAATATCAACCATTTTTGCAGGTCCCTTTCCTGTTATATGGAAAGTCTTATTCTCGCATGGCAGCAAAGATAGATCGTAAATAGTATCAGCTACATAATCAATGGGTACAAAATAAATCTTATCAGAAGTCCTAGTTTCCATTCTCAGGTGCGGTATATCCATTGGTTCGTCAGGCATAGTACCGGTTTTCGCGCAATACTGTTTTTTCAGCATACCAAAAAATTCAAGAATTCTATAGAAAGCCAAAGGTTTTCTGATTTTACCATCCTTAAGCCTGCCTACTATTATTGCTGGTCTGTAGATCGAATAATTCAATCCGGAACTTCTGACTAACATTTCAGCGTTGTATTTACTTTTCTCGTATGAGTTGTTGAAAGTAGTGTTTGGTACGAGCCCGTCTTCTTTCACTAGCCCGCTGGTTCTTCCTGCTACATAAGACGTACTTACATGATGATATGAATCAACATTAAACTTCTTGGCTAGGTCTATCATATTTTTAGCGCCTGTATAGTTGCCAATATAAACATTGTTATAAGGGTCTTTACCCAGGTTTACATTTGCAGCACAGTGAAATATACTGTCAATCTCAGTAAGTTTTTCAATGGCAGTGTCTTTTATTGTAGAAGAAACATCTCTGTCAATAACATCTATTCTCTTGAGTGCTTTGTATGCAAAACCAGGGATGGCATCAAATGTGCATTGTTCTTTAATTGCTTCTGCGACCTTTTCCTTGGCGCTCTTATTGCCTTTCCCCCCTCTAGTCAATGCTACAATTTGAATATTATCATTCTTTTTTAGCAGTTTAACGGCGTAAGCGCTTCCCACTAAACCTGTTATGCCTGTCATTAAAATTTTTTTCTGCATTAAATATACCTTTTGAAAATTTTCTATTTATGTTTTTCTAATTTTAAGTATAAATAAATAAGGTCAAACAACAATAGTAGATTCGAATGAATAAATATATTTTTTCAAAGAAATCTTTTTCTCGTATAAAGCTTTGCCTACAATGATACCTTCGAGATTCGGATTAATTTTCGACAAATCAAGAAGAGACTGTAGATCTTTTATAGATCCAACGCCTCCTGAAGCGATTATAGAGCATTTGGGAAGTTCACTGCAGAATAAAGAAATCATATCCATATTAGTGCCGCTTAGAGCTCCATCTTTTGATATATCAGTATAGATAAATCGCTGAACACCCATTGAAGCAAATTGTTTTGCCAGATCAATGGCTAAGATTCCAGTTGTTTGCATCCATCCGTCAACTGCTACTTTTCCTTCTCTTGCATCTAGCCCCAGTATGATTTTTTCTTTGCCGAATTTGTCTAATAGAATTGGAATAAGCTTAGGGTTTTTAATTGCAGAAGTTCCTATAATCACTCTAGAGATACCTGAATCAAATGCAATCTGAGCTTCTTCAGGAGTTCTGATTCCTCCACCAAGTTCACAAGGAATACTTATGGATGAGCAGATTCTTTTAATCGAATCAATATTTACGATTCTTCCGGTTTTTGCTCCGTCAAGGTCGACAATGTGCAGAAGTGGCGCACCTTTTATTTGCCATTCTTTGGCTGCTATTTCGGGAGAGTCAGAATAGATCGTCTGCTTATTATAATCTCCTTGGTATAACCTGACGCATTTTCCTGAAACAATATCTATTGCAGGGATAATAATCATCTGAATTGACCTTTTATATTGAGTTTATGAAATTTTTAATAATTTGTATTCCGGCATCCTGGCTTTTTTCGGGGTGGAACTGTGTTGCTGTAATATTCTCTTTACAAATACAGGAACAGAATTTAATTCCATATTCGGTTAATCCTGCAATGTAAGAAGTATTTTCAGGAACGACATAGTAACTGTGAACAAAATAGAAATATTCATTATCTTTTAATCCATTAAAACAACTATGCTTGTTGATTTTTGAAACGCTATTCCATCCAATCTGAGGAACTTTAAGGTTCAAAGAATTATCGAATTTGATTGTTTTTCCATTGATTATTCCAAGTCCCTTGATTCCGGGAGCCTCTTCGCTTGTTTCCATAAGAAGCTGCATCCCAAGGCAGATGCCGAGAAAAGGTTTGCCAGAGGATATAAAATTCCTGATACTATCGCTAAGTCCTAAGAAATTAAGATTTTTTGCACCATCTCCGAAATTGCCAACTCCAGGAAGAACTATGGCCTCAGCACGATATATTTCATTAGGAGAGGAAACAATTTCAATATTTCTGGCGCCTGCTGCAATGAAGGCTTTGCGCACACTTGATAAATTTCCCATTCCATAATCAATTAGTGCAATCATGATATAAGCAAGAAGTAAGTCGTTAGTAGGCAGATGAGGATGATAAACTTTGAATGTTTATTAAATTCGTAATAAATAAGCATTAACTATAGACTGCCTTTTGTTGACAGAACTTTGCCTTTAAGTCGGTTTTCTGACGACGAGGCTATATCGAGTGCTTTTGCAAATGCTTTGAAAACAGCCTCAAATTGATGATGAACATCCTCTCCGGTGTGATGTATTATATGTAAATTTATGCCGGCTTTTACAGAAAGAGCCTGGAAAAATTCATGAAAAAGCCTTGTGTCTATGTTAGAAATTATGTCTTTTTTGGGTGTTAAATTATACATTAGATAAGGCCTTCCGGAAAGGTCAAGAGAGACAGTAACAAGAGTATCATCCATAGGAAGGATAAAGAAGCCGTATCTTCTTATACCTGTTTTGTCGCCCAAGGCTTTTGCAATTGCTTCACCGAGTACAAGTCCGATATCTTCAATTGAATGGTGGCAATCGACTTCCAGGTCACCTTTGACGCTTATATCAAGATCAAAGAACCCATGTTTGGAAAAAAGTTCAAGCATATGGTCAAAGAAAGGCATTCCTGTATGGATGTTTGATTCGCCTGAGCCGTCGATATTCAAAGTCAAATTTATATCTGTTTCTTTTGTTTTTCGCGCTATAACTGCATTTCTCATATTAGTATTATCCTAAGAATATTAAACTGAAATTTCATCAAAGGCATTATCATTAAGCAAGGGAGCGTATTTTTCAAGAAGAGGAGTAATGTCATTTTTTATAAACTCTCTGACCTGATCAGGAGCTCTGCCTATAAAGTCTGAAGGATTCACGATTTTGTCAATGTCCCCTGCAATAGCTGAGAATAACATGTCATTTTTAATTTTATCCAGAAGAGTATTATTCATTCCAAGTTCTTTTATTTCTCTTATAGTTGAGTGAGAATGCTGCCTGATTGCTTCGTGGAGTTCTTGTCTGTTTCCGCCGGCTTTAACTGCAGCCATCATTATATTTTCTGTAGCCATGAATGGAATTTCTCTCTGAAGGTTCCTCTCAATAATTTTAGGCCAGACCTGCAGTCCGTTAATAATATTATAAAGAGTGGAAAGGATCACATCTATGCTGAGAAAAGCTTCAGGAAGGACTATTCTGCGGTTTGCCGAATCATCAAGAGTTCTTTCAAACCATTGATTAGCGTGAGTCTGTGCCGGATTGTCCATGAGAGACATAACAAACCTTGCTAGACTGCATATTCTTTCGCTGCGCATGGGATTCTTTTTGTATGCCATTGCGCTTGAGCCAATTTGAGATTTCTCCCATGGTTCTTCAATTTCACCCAAATGTGAGAGCATTCGCAAATCACAGGCAAATTTATATGCGCTTTGAGCTATTCCCGAAAGGACAGTAAGGATATAATAGTCAATTTTTCTGGTATATGTTTGCGAACTTACAGATAGAGACCTCGAAAACCCCATTCTTTTTGTAACCAATAAATCAAGTTCAGCAACTTTCTTTGAATCGCCTTTGAAGAGAGACATAAAACTTGCCTGAGTCCCGGTAGTACCTTTAACTCCCCTGAATTGAAAATTGTCTAGCTCAAATTCAAGGCGGTTAAAATCAAGCAACAAATCCTGGAGGTAAAGGCTCAATCTCTTTCCTACTGTTGTGGGCTGAGCCGGTTGAAAGTGCGTAAAGGCAAGTGTAGGAAGCGTTGCTAACTCTTCAGCTCTGTCAGAAAATCTTTTGATTAAATTTAGAAGTTTTTTGCGAATAATAAGCATTCCCTCTTTTATCTGTATGAGCTCAGAATTATCCGTGACAAAACAGCTTGTGGCTCCAAGATGTATTATCGGCATAGCTTTAGGACATAGTTCTCCGAAATGGTGAATGTGGCTCATTACATCATGACGGAGTTTATTTTCTATTTCGGAAACTCTTTTGAAGTCAATATCATTTTGATGGGCTTCTAGTTCCGCAATCTGCTCGTTAGTTATATCCAAGCCCAGCTCTTTTTCTGCTCTTGCCAGTTCCAGCCAGAGTTTACGCCACAAAGTGTGTTTTCTTTGCGGCGACCAATTATAACTCATCTCCTTACTGGCATAGCGGCAGGAGAGAGGGCTTTGATATGTATTAAGATTCACTTTAAAAGTTATTGCTTGATAAATTTATTGAGTTTAGGTACGAATATGAACATGATTATGCAGATTATGAATGTAGATATGCCTAGTTGAAGGAAGAGATTGCTGTAGAGCTTCAAAGACAATATTGTGTTTCCAGCATCCACTTTTGGCACGCTTGCAAGAGAAGCTACCATGCCCCCGAAAATACCTGAAATGGCTGTAGCAAGAAACCACGCGCCCATGACAAAGCCAACTACTTTTTGAGGAACAAGTTTTGTTACCATTGAAAGACCAAGTCCGGCGATAAGAAGTTCCCCGATGCTCTGAAAGCCGTAAGTAACTACCATCCAGTTTCCTGATATAATTCCATTGCTATCCGCAAAAAATTTTCCTGCTAAAGGAAGCGCAAGAAAACCGAGGGAACAAAGAAGCATTCCGAAAGCGAATTTTGTTGCGATAGTAAAGTCTCTACCGTGTTTTCCAAGTGCATTATATATCAGAGCTAGAATTGGACTTCCAATGATTATCCAGAATGGATTAAGGGTTTGATACTGAAGCGGATTGATTGTAAGTCCAAACAGGTCGTGGTTGGTGTTTCTGATGGCAAAGAGGTTAAGAGAAGTCGGCATTTGATTATAAAGAATATAGAATACCACAGCTTCGACGATAAGCACCATACAAACTACATAGCTCATTCTTTGTTTGCTGTCTTCAGCTCGAATAGTAAGCTTAATCATTATCAGGAATATACAGATAATAGCGATATAAAGTATTATTTGTGCAACGGTAAGATATTTAAGTAGCAGAGAGCTGATTATTGCTACAACAACTATCAATACGATTACTGCGAAAAGTTTCCCAATAGCCACTTTTTCAAAGTCGGGTTGTGACCCTACTCCTGCAAGGAGCTTGCTGAAAAACAAATAACCCGCTATTGCAAGAGACAAACCGATAACGCAGATCAGAAAAGCCGAAGAATAGCCCCAATATTCTTGAGCCATAGGACAAAGGATCATTGAGAAGAAAGACCCTAAGTTAATAGACATATAATACATTGTGAATGCGCTGTCGATTCTGTGGTCGCCCGGTTTGTAAAGTTTTGATACAAGGCTCGAAGGATTTGCTTTGAACATCATATTTCCAGCGACAATTGTACCCATTCCAATGTAAATAAATTTTTCAGGATGGATCGTAAGGAATAGGTAGCCAATTGCTAAGACAATTGCTCCGATAAGCATAGTTCTCTTTGTTCCTAAAACTTTATCTCCAACGAATCCGCCCACGCTTATGAATGCGTAGCAAAGGGCAGTCATGGCGCCCCATGTCATATTCGCTTTTGTGTCATCGAAATTAAGGTTGGTGATCATGAAGTAAACCATTACTGCCTGCATTCCATAGAATCCCCATCGTTCCCAGAATTCGATGAAAAATATTAGCGAAAATGGTTTTGATGGGTTTTCTACTCCACAATGTTCCGTATCCGTTGCCATAATACTCTCTCCTCCTTATTTGTTTACAATAATACCCTTTCATGTAATGTGAAACGAAGAATATATTATGGGCTTTAGTTGTTTAAAGCATCAATTTGATGTTTTTAAGATTATTATTCTGGTTGATATTGGCTAAGTTTCCTCTTTTGGAAGGGTGCCTTAATATATATCAAGAACAAAATTTGATGACATATTTTATTAAGGCTCTATTCAATAAAATTAAAAAGTTATAATTTATCAGAAATAGTTGTCAAGAATTTATTAATTTACATGAGGTGATTCCAGGATGAAAAAAATTCTTTATATTGAGCCGTTTTCAGGAATATCAGGAGATATGTTTGTAGGAGCACTTCTAGACCTCATTAAGGAGCGTGAAGGGATATTTGAAAAGGTTATGTCTCTTCAGACTCATCCCAAATTTAAATTGTCTTTAAATAAAGTTAATAAAAATGGTATTGCTGCAACGAAATTCGATGTTGTTATAGACAAAGAACCATATAGTAATCACACGCACGGCTGCACACTTAACGAAATATTTTCAATAATTAACAGCGCGGAAGAAATATCAATTCAAGCCAAGGAACTTTCAAAACGAATTTTTTCCCGACTTGCAAAGGCTGAAAGCAAAATTCATGACATGGAAACAGATCATGTACATTTTCATGAAGTTGGAGCAGTTGATTCTATTGTAGATATAGTTTTTGCATCTCTTCTTATAACTGAACTGAAAATAGATCAAATAATCTCTTCTCCACCTGCATTAGGAACGGGCACAATTAACACAATGCACGGAATTCTTCCAGTTCCTGCTCCGGCTACAGCTGAAATGCTTAAAGGGGTTCCTTTTACCCCGACTAATATAAATGGAGAATTAACTACGCCCACCGGCGCTGCTATTCTTACAGAACTTGTTACAAAATGGACATGTCCAGAAGAAGGATTGTTAAAAGCCGTTGGATACGGTGCAGGTTCCAGATCATATCCTAATCAGGCAAATATTCTAAGAGTTTCTCTTTTCGAGGAAGAGAATATTCAATGTTCTTCTGACAGAGTTGCAGTAATTGAGTCAAATATAGATGATATGACAGGCGAATTCCTTGGGTATATTGGACAGGGGCTGCTTAAACCAGGAGTTCTAGATTACGCGGTTATTCCGGTAACGATGAAGAAAGCCAGACCAGGGCATATCATACAAGTTATCTGCAAACCTGAACTTACAGAAGAGATTTCCTCATATTTGCTGAAAAATACGACAACTATAGGTGTTAGGCATAGATTCGAAAACCGGAAAATTTTAAATAGGGAAAGCAAAATAATTAATACATCGTTTGGAGATATCAAAGTCAAAATTTCCGGCCTGAAAGAAGATGGGACATATAAATTTAAACCAGAGTTTGACGATATTTTAAAAATTGCCGAAAAGATAAACCTTCCTCCGGCAGAAGTATATTCACAAATATCTAATGAAATTTACTTAACATTGAATAAATAAAGGACAGAGATGCGTTACTTAAAATTTTTCCATATAGTTTCAGGTGTTTTATGTATTTCGCTTTTACTAAATGCTCAGGATTCCAACTCCGGACTTCTTAATATAAGAGAGGTATTGAAAAAAGCAGAAAAATGCTCTTTAGAAACTTATCCAAATTCCGATGAAGTTCTTGTTGATGATTATATAAGAACAACATATCTGACAGATGGAACAGGAGAGATATTGGATGACACAGTAATAAAAATACTGACAGATAAGGGAAGGGAAGACTACAAAGTGCTTGGATTTTACTATGTGTTGCCGTATTCCAGAGTGGAGATAAAGAAACTTGAAGTAATCAAAGCCGACGGCAGAATAATACCTGTGGATATCAAAACCAATGCCAAAGAGATGATTGATGATTCCCAGATGTTCGCCAATATTTATAACCCAAATGATAAAATTCTGAAAGTTACTATCCCTGATTTGGAAACAACCGATTGCATACGCTACCTAACATGTGAAAAAATGTTAAAACCAATCATCCCTGATGAATTTTTTGATCGAGAACTGCTTGAATCTACTTCACCGGTTGTTCATTTCAAATACGAAATAATAGCACCAAAAGAGAAGCCTATTGTCAAGATGGCTGTTCTAGATAAGGTAAGTGATACAGTATCTTCCTATGTTGATAAAGACGGCGATAATATCAGGTATGTTTGGGAAGTAAAGGATGTACCCAGAATGTTCCCTGAACCCAATATGCCTCCAATACAATCAGTCGTTCAGCGAGTTCTAACAAGTACAATTAATTCATGGGAGGATGTGTCTAAATGGTATTGGAATCTCTGTAGCTCTCATATTAATGCTACAACTCCTGAAATGGAAAAGAAAGTGAAGGAACTTATCCATGGCAAAGCCGATGATATTGATAAAATTAAGGCTATTTATTATTTCGTTGCCCAGGAAATAAGATATATGGGAGTAACCACAGAGAAAGATGCACCGGGTTTTGAGCCTCATGATGTGAGCCTTACTTTTAATAACCGATATGGAGTGTGTCGTGACAAAGCGGCTTTGCTGGTGGCTATGCTTAGAATTGCCGGATATAAGGCATATCCTGTTCTGATAATGGTAGGGTCAAAATTGGATAATGAGGTACCCGTTCCTTACTTCAATCATGCAGTCTCATGCGTCGAATTGTCCAATGGAAAGGTTATATTCATGGATTCGACCAATGAGTCTTCAAAAGATATATTCCCAAGCTATCTTTGTAACAGAAGTTATCTGATAGCAAAGCCCGATGGAGTTACCTTGCGGACAACTCCAATTGTCCCTGCAACTGAAAATCTTGTAGAAATATCTACAGACGGTACTATTAATGATAATGGGGTAATTGATGCTGAAAGTTATATCAAATTTGAGGGTATCAATGATTCAATGTACAGAGGACATTTTACCAGGCTCTCATCAGAAGAGAAAAGAATATTTTTTGAAAAAGTTTTGAGGAAAGATATTCCCAGCGCAGAACTCTTTTATTATTCTATTTCTCCAGAAAATCTTTTTGATATGTCCAAACCTTTGTCTGTCAAAATGAGATATACGGCAAAAAATTCAATTGTTAATGGAGAAGGCATAAAATCATTAAGTTTACCCTGGTTGGGGAATTGTATAGGCATAGTCAATTACATTGTTGGCCAGACGGGGCTTACTGAAAGAAAGTATCCTTTAGTTACAGAAATAGCATGCGGATACAGGGAAAAAATAAACTTGATTCTTCCCGAAGAAATTAAATTAGATTCGATCCCGGAATTCAAGAATATAGAATCTGAGACTCTCGTATATGAACGCACGATCAAAAACAGCGACAGGAAAATTGATGCTTCATCGGAATTCCTTATCAAATCTGTGGAGTTTTCTCCTTTGCAGTATCTTACGCTTAAGAAAGATTTACAAACAATTGAGGTTAACGACAAAATGAGGCTCCTGGCATCTGTGTCGGAAGATAAAAAGGCAGTCTCAAAAACAGCCATTCCCCAGGAAAAAGAGTCCGATGCAAAAATCCTTTTACAGAATGTAGATGTAACTCTTAATAATGACGGCTCAACACTTGAAAAACATAAAGTTAAAACCAAAATCCTTACTTATAACGGTAAAAAAGACAATTCAGAGATAAAAATTACTTATAATCCAATATGGGAAAATGTTAAAATTTTAAATGCTCGAGTAATATCAGCTTCAGGAAAGATTCAAAAAATAGACACTTCCGAAGTAAATATAATGGATTCTTCATGGACAGCTTCTGCTCCCCGTTATCCAGCAGAAAAAATAATGGTTATAAGCCTTCCTGGCGTAGAAGTAGGTTCAACAATAGATCTTGAATATGAGGCGACAACTAAAAATAAGCCTTTCTATTCAGGTATTTTTGTATTTAGAAGCAAATATCCGATAGAAAAATATGAAGTGAAATTGAATATATCTAAAGAAAGGAATCTCCATTTTTTAGATATAGAGAAGAAAAATGCTGATGCTATATCTGAAGAAATATCAGAAAACAATGAGTTTACTTCTTATTGCTGGACAGCCTTGAACCAGAGCCCCGTGGTGGAAGAGGAATCTTTTCCGCCAGTCTGGACATTTCTTCCAACGGTAATTGTTTCTGAAGGAAATTGGAAAGATTATACAGAGGCGTTGTTAGAAAGATTCAATGAGCTTCTCAAAGATAATAATATGGTAAGTGAACTGACTGAAAAAATTATTGAAAGCAAAAGTTCTGAGAAAGAGAAAATACTCTCCATAAGAGATTTTATTGAAAAAAATATCAATAATTCAGGTCCGGCATTTACAGATTTGCCATTATCGTGCGTATCTAAACCTGATGTGACGCTCAAAGACGGCTATGGGAATAATGCAGACAGAGCCCTTCTCTATACAGCGATGCTAAATTCAGCGGGATTTAAAACTCAGTTTGTTCTGGCTTCAGGATTGCCATATCTCGAACAACTTTTATCTCCTGTTTATATTTGTCCACAAAGAGAATTATTTTCAGGTATTCTTGTAAGGATAAAGAATTCCGATGACAATTATATTTACCTGAACGATACTGATCAATACAGCTCATATGGTTCTGTAAGTCATGAAGGTGACGCAGGCATACTTTTTGGAGATGCAGCACCAATTAAAATAGAACCTCTAAAAGAGGAAAAAACATATCTTGAGATGATTATAAACACCTCTATCTCCACGGATGGAAGCGCAGAAATCAGCATAACAAAAAAATTCTATGGAAATAACTTTGGAGACAATAACAAAGCAATATCTCTTCTTACTCCAGAAGACAGAGCAAGATTTTATAAGGAATTAATTGCAAATATATCGCAGTCTGCCGTGAGTGTTTCTGATTTGCAGTATAATTTTAAATCATATCCAGGCATAGAAACTTTTAAGGTTAAAATTCCAGATTACTGTGTAAAAGACGGGAATTATATGTACTTCAGTTTATATACAGGCAACTCAAGAATATTCACGATTGGAGCAAGAGAGAAATTTTATCCTTATTATATTGATTCAGAGATTAATCTTAAACTTGCCAATACTATTACCTTTCCGGAAAATATGCAAAGCGTGTTGATTAAACCTTCAAGTTGCAATTTTATGGTTCCTGGCAGTGCAGGATCAGTGTTTATCAGTTCAATGGCCGCCGGAAAAAATTCCAAGACTTACTATGATGTCATTGAATATAAACTAAAGTCTGCGATTATTCCTCCAGAAGAATATTCAAGAATAGTGGATATTCAGGACTATCTTTCTTCTGAACAAAACTCGATGTTCTTAATTAAATTGAAATAGGCTATAAGAATGGAATCTGACAGAAAGAAAATAATTTATGAAAAGCTTGAAGCTGTATTAAATGAAGAAAACCCCGTTTTCCAGAACAAAGACATCAAATCAGTAGTTTCATTCTATCTTGATAAAAGGCATTTCTATCTTGATAAACTTAAACTAAACTCTTTGCCCGCTTACATCTTTGAAGCTTCTATCCTTAAGAGCAAAGCAGATGATTTTAGACATGCGTTCGAGAATCTGCTGCCTGAAACTGCGTTTTATTTTGCAATGAAGTGCAATAACCATCCGGATATTTCTTTTGAAATGATAAATAACAATTACGGACTTGATGTTTCTAGCGGTCTTGAACTAGATCAGGCTCTAAATCTTGGCTGTGAAGATATCGTTTTCAGCGGACCTGGAAAAACCAAAGCCGAACACTACATCGCACTTCAAAACGCAGGAAGAGTCAAAATACTTGTAGACAGTTTCGGAGAACTTGAGAGACTTTCGGCTCTCGCGGAATTTATGAAAGTTCATATTCGAATCGGAGTCAGGCTCACGACAAATCCTAAAATGTTGTGGAGAAAATTTGGCATTCTGCCGGAAAGGATTGAGGAGTTTTATACTCAAGCCGCACGAAGCGCGTTTGTTCATTTCGAAGGATTGCAGTTTCATACCAGTTGGAATCTCAATCCATCGGTTCAGTGCGAATTTATAAGGAAGATTGGAGAGACGCTGGATTCATGTTCGGAAGAGTGCAAAAAGGCTATTAAATTCATTGATGTTGGAGGAGGCTATTGGCCGGAACAGGGTGAATGGCTTCACTACGAAACAACTAATGCCGGAATGGTTGAAAAAACTATAGATAGCCTTGGCGAAACAACTAGAAAAATTCACTACCGTACAGAATCAAAGCCAATTTCATTCTTTGCTCAGGAAATCAGCAATGCCATTAAACAAAACATATTTTCGAAAATAAGCTGTAAAATATGCTTTGAACCGGGCAGATGGATATGTAATGATTCTATGCAGTTATTCATGACCGTCATAGATATAAAAGAGCCGGACATAGCTATAACTGATGCGGGGACAAATACAATAGGATGGGATCGATTTGAATATGATTACTTCCCGATAATAAATATGACAAGACCATCATTGGAAGAGAAGAGTTTTAATATTCTTGGCTCTTTATGCACGCCGCACGATGTTTGGGGATATAACTATTTTGGCGAAGATTTAAAAGAGGGAGATATCCTAATGATTCCCATGCAGGGAGCTTATACCTGGAGCCTTCGCCAACAGTTTATAAAACCTGTAGCTAGTTTTATAAAAACATAAAAAAGCGCGAGAAAGATTTCTCGCGCTAATCTATATCAGACACTTTGTAAGTTATTTTCCGAAAAATACTCCATTGGCATCTTCAGCCAGTTTCTGGGCATTGTCTCCAGTAATTTCAGGCATCCTTACCTGACTAAAATTGTTTAATCATGGTAAGTGAATAAACTGTAAATGAATAAAAATATTTTTAGGATTTTTTTGGTTTAGAGTATGGGGAAAATGTAAAAGACACCTTCTTATT